>Ga0209653_1000242_pt1 | contig 48550 bp, 36 predicted proteins | sample SaaInl6LU_22_DNA_FD_184644 | JGI IMG/M metagenome (GOLD analysis project Ga0209653, IMG submission 184644) | Marine microbial communities from expanding oxygen minimum zones in the Saanich Inlet - ESP_116LU_22_DNA (SPAdes) (version 2) | ecosystem: Environmental > Aquatic > Marine > Intertidal... | reverse complement strand
GATGGAGACAACATTTCCTACTGACTTGCTCATTTTGGCTCCGTTCATTGTGAGCATGTTGGTGTGCATCCAATAATTTGCAGGGTCTGATTTTCCGCCTGCTTTGCTTTGTGCAATTTCGCACTCGTGGTGAGGAAACTTTAGGTCCATTCCACCTCCATGAATATCAAAAGTGTCACCTAAATATTTTGTACTCATCACTGTACACTCCAAGTGCCAACCTGGAAAACCTTCTCCCCAAGGAGAATTCCATCGCATGATGTGACTTTCGTCTGCATTTTTCCAAATCGCAAAATCCAAAGGATTTCGTTTCTCACTTTGCCCATCGAGCTCTCGAGTATTCGAGAGTAAATCTTCAATTTTTCGGCCTGATAGCTGTCCGTAGTGGTGTGACTCGTTATATTTCTCCACATCAAAATAAACTGAGCCATTAGACTCGTAAGCAAAACCTTGATCGATAATTTCTTGTACCAATTCTATCTGTTCAATTAAATGTCCGGTTGCAGAAGGTTCGATACTTGGTGGGGTGATGTTGTAAGCTTTCATCACATCATGAAACCCGTTGGTGTAGTGTTGAACTACTTCCATTGGTTCTAGGTTCAAGAGTTTTGCTTGTTTTCCAATTTTGTCCTCGCCAGAATCGGCATCGTTCAGAAGATGCCCTACGTCCGTAATGTTGCGCACATAACGCACAGAGTAGCCCAAGTATTTCAGGTAACGATACACGATATCAAACGATAAAAAAGTTCGTACATTTCCAATGTGAACATCGCTGTAAACAGTCGGACCGCATACATACATACCTACATGATTGTCAATGATAGATTTGAATTCTTCTTTTTTCCCCGTTAAGGTATTGTAAATATGTAGTTTGCTCATTTTATCCGATTATTACGGTAAAATTAATAAAATTGAATGACGAATTGTCATTATTGATTTGTCAATTTGTTAATTACTTTGAATTTGAGTTTAAATCGAACTGCGAAACCTCTTCATTTGTCCTTCCCTTGAAAAAGGGAATCTTGACACGAGAATTTTATATTTCAACATTGAATTTTATTTTTTCTTCTTTAATTTTGGAAAATTCATGAAAAAAACCCTCTTGGGCATCCATGATATTATTGTTTTAAACTTTTGTATCAAATGAATTCATTATCCTTTGGTTGGTTTTTAGTTCAAGAATGTCCCTCGCAAAACCTCTCTTTCAATTTTGGTTCTAATTTTTTCTACACATAGAAAAGGTGGATAAGTGAGGTTGAATATAACTATGAGTATTAACCGGATGAATAAGATTCCCTTTTTCAAGGGAAGGACAATGGGAGATTATTTTTGTTTTAATTATAAATTATCAATTGTTATAAATTCATTTTCAATCACAATTTAATTAGCTTTGTATCATGATAAATCAAGACCAATTAAACGGACTAACACAAAGACTGGCGGACTTAAACCGCTATCTTTGACTTAGACACAAAGCGAGTAGAAATTGAGGAAGAGGAGATAAAAACTCACGATCCTAATTTCTGGGATGATCCAGCTGCTGCCGAAAAATTACTCAAGGTTATAAACGGAAAAAAATATTGGACCCAATCTTTTGATTCATTGGTTACCATGAAAGAAGAGCTGGAAGTGTTAATCGAGTTTTTTAACGAAGGTGAAGACAACGAACCTGAAATTGACTCGTTGCATGCCGTATTAGTTGAAAAGCTTGAAGATTTAGAGTTCAAAAACATGCTATCTTCCGATGAGGATAAGTTAAGCGCTGTCCTTCAGATAACGGCTGGTGCCGGAGGGACAGAGAGTTGTGATTTTGCAGAGATGCTTATGAGAATGTACCTCATGTGGAGCGAGAAGAGCAAGTTTAAGGTGAAGGAATTGAACTTTCAGGCGGGAGATGCGGCAGGAATAAAAACCGTAACCATTGAAATAGAAGGTGAATTTGCTTTTGGTTATTTGAAGGGTGAAAATGGTGTACATCGATTGGTAAGAGTAAGCCCGTTTAATGCACAAGGAAAACGAATGACATCCTTTGCCTCCGTGTATGTTTATCCATTGGTAGATGATACGATCGACATCAAAATAAATCCTGCGGATATTTCTTGGGATACTTTTAGAAGTGGTGGTGCTGGAGGGCAAAACGTAAATAAAGTAGAAACTGGGGTGAGATTGAGACACGCACCTTCTGGAATTGTAATTGAGAATACCGAAACTCGTTCCCAACTCGGAAATAGAGAAAAAGCCATGCAACTTCTTAAATCTCAATTGTATGAAATTGAAATGCAAAAACAGCTCGAGGCTAGAAATGAAATTGAGGGAGAAAAGAAAAAAATAGAATGGGGGTCGCAAATAAGAAGTTACGTATTGGACGACAGAAGAGTAAAAGATCACCGAACAAATTACCAAGAGAACAATCCAGATGCAGTATTGGACGGAAATTTAGATGGATTTTTGAAGGCTTATTTAATGGAGAATTAGGATGGGATTAGAGGTTTTATATGAGGACAATCACTTGATAGTGATAAATAAGCGATCTGGTGATTTGGTTCAAGGAGACAAGACTGGCGACAAGCCTTTGTCTGACATGGTTAAGGAATACATCAAAGTAAAATACAACAAACCAGGGGAAGTTTATTTGGGAGTTGCTCATCGCATTGATAGACCTACTTCAGGGATAGTAATATTTGCACGAACGAGTAAGGCACTCACTCGATTGAATAAAATGTTTCAAGAAAAAGAAATTCAGAAAACCTATTGGGCTGTTGTACAGAATGCACCAGAAGCTGATTCGGCAGTGTTGACTCATTGGTTAAAAAGGAATACGCAGCAAAATAAGTCCTACGCTCATTACAAAAGTATTGGAGCTGGTTCTAAAGAATCCACCTTGACTTATCAATTGAAAGCAAAATCCAAGAATTATTTTTTGCTAGAGGTTTTACCAAAAACCGGAAGACATCATCAAATAAGATGTCAGCTGAGTTTCATAGGTTGTCCCATAAAGGGAGATTTGAAATACGGAGCAAAACGCTCTAATCCAGACGGATCTATTCATCTGCATGCCAGAGGTGTTGAGTTTTTACATCCAGTAAAGAAAGAACCTCTGAAAATTATTGCACCACCACCAATCGAGGTGGTTTGGGATAGTTTCGTTTAATATATCCTTCTATTGAATGGATTAAGGTAGAAATTCGTTTGGCCCATGTTGTTTGTCATTCCTGCCTTTCGACTAATGCTCAAGATAAACTTTGGCAGGAATCTTAAAACGAGCATATAACTAAATTGACCTTTATCACCAATCTTTGGATAAATCATTCCAATTTGGATTTCAGAATTAATTAAATTCTCTTTCCATTCTCGCTTCCATTTTTTTAATTGTTTTTCTCGTAAAATGGCATTTTCAATTTGATTGTGTTTTTCAAAATAAATGAGATGAATACAATTATATTTTTTGGAAAAACCTTCAATAAGTTTGCTTTTATGTTCTTTTATTCTCCTTTGCAAATCATTTGTTACACCAATTTATAACACTCCTTTATTCGGGCTAGAAAGAATATATAAGCAGTAATTTTCCCTATCATTGTGTATGATTCTCGTGCTTAGATTCCTGCCTGCGCAGGAATGACAATGGGTTTTAATTAAACGAAAAGATCGAAAACAACTATTTTCCGTTCAAGATAACTCGTTCTATATGGTTTCCACCAAAAGCATAAGGAATATAATTGTAGCTAGAGATTTCTTTCGTGATAATGAGGTTAGCTTTTTTCCCAATTGTAATTGAACCATGTGTGTCACTTATTCCCATGGCATAAGCGGAATTTAGAGTAACCGCATTGATGGCTTCTTCAGGAGTTAATCGCTGATAAATACAAGCAAGAGAAATCACAAATGGAATTTTTCCTGAAGGAGTAGATCCTGGGTTGTAGTCGGTTGCTAAGGCAATTGCCAACCCTTCATCAATCATTTTGCGGACTGGGGCAAAAGGAATTTTCAAGAAAAATGAGCAAGAAGGAAGCGCAGTGGGCATTGTGTCGGAGTGGTGCAGGTCGGCTATATCTTGGTCAGTCATTACTTCCAAATGATCCAATGAAAGTGCTTTATGTTTTATACCTGCCTGAATTCCACCAATACTTGTGAACTGATTTACATGAATTTTGGATTGCAAGCCATAGCTTGCACCTGCCTCCATAATTCGTTCTGTATCTGCTACTGTGAAATAATTTGTTTCGCAAAAAATATCAATATAATCGGCAAGATTTTCTTCCTTAATTACAGGCAAAACTTCGTCAATCAACATATCTAAATAGCCTTCTTTGTTTCCTTTATATTCTGGCGGAACTGCGTGAGCTCCCAAGAAAGTAGATTTAATCGTCAACTCCGAATCCTTCTTTAATCGCTTGATGACACGAAGAATTTTTAGCTCGGCCTCGAGTGACAATCCGTAGCCACTTTTTATTTCTACGGCTCCGGTTCCATGGCTTTTTATTTCTTCTAATCGTGTCCAGGCTGCTGTATACAATTCCTCTTCAGAGGCTTGTTGTAACCGTTTAGCTGAGTTAATAATTCCGCCACCTCTGGCCGCAATTTCTTCGTAAGTTAATCCATTTATTCGATCCACAAACTCGGTTTCTCTGGTACCCGCAAACACCAAATGCGTGTGCGAATCGCACCAAGCTGGTAGTATAACTTTACCTGTGCAATCTACTTCGTTTTGGATAACAGAGATAGGCAAATCTGCCATTTCTCCAAATCCAGTTATCAAACCATTTTCCGATTCCAAATAAGCATTTTCTACAGACTTTAATTTGCTCATTTCCTTTCCTTTTAGTTTCAGTGTAGAAATATTATCCTGAATTCCAGATAATTGCTTGATGTTTGTGTAAGTGGTTTTCATTAAGTAAATCAGGATTTAATAAAACGAATGGGTTCAGTAATTCTTTTTTTGTGCTTCAGTTTACAAAAATGAAATCTCATCATCCTTGTTGTGTTATTTTTCTTTTTTCTCCTCGGGTTGCGGGTAAATATTGTTTGTTCTATTTACATCAGATAACCGCAAACTCGGGTCAATTTCTATTCGGGCAATGTCTTCCATTTTCTCCTCGATACAAAGGTTAAAAGTTGGGTTTGTCCAGGGCCAATCCTCCGATACAACCGTGTAATTTTCATACTTAGAGTCCAATTTTGCTCCTCGCATTACTGCCAAGGGAATGTTGTAAGTCTTCGTTTTTCCATCCATCAAAGTAACTTTTATATCAAGCGGCATTGGCATATCTCCAATTCTTTGTAAGTGAATTCTTGTTGTTGTTTTATCACAAACAGAAATGCTATCCACTCCGTAATCTATAAAATTGGTAGTACCGATGAATTGCTCCAAGTACCAATCCAGCTCTAGTCCTGATGTTTGTTCAGCAACTCTCTTAAAGTCATTGGCATTAGGGTGTTTAAATTTCCATTGATTGTAATAATTTATCATCGTTTTGGCAAAATCTTTTTCGCCTAAGATATATTCCAATTGATCTAGGAAAACCTCTCCTTTTGAATAAACTGAAATTCCATACGTTCTATTTTTTTTATAATGATCGGCATGAGTTGTCAGCGGTTCTTGCTCATTTTTCATTACCAAATAGTGGTAGTTTCTGTGCGCACCTAAATGCGGGTTCAAGGCATTTTTTCCATACACATGGTCCATAGCGTCATGTTGTGCATAAGAGGTAAAACCTTCGTCCATCCAAGGATATTTCGATTCGTTGGTGGCCATCATTCCTTGGAACCAGCTATGCAATCCTTCATGAATAATTACACTCACTAATCCGCCAAATGAGCCGTGGGCAGTAATTAAAGTGGCCATAGGATATTCCATTCCCCCATCACCTCCTTGAATAATTGAATATTCGCTGTACGGATATTCGCCATACTTGTTATTCACATATTCAAATGCGCGCACTGCGTAATCCTGACATTTCTCCCAATTCTCCACCAATGTATCTGTTTGATAAAAAAAATGAAGCCTTGTTCCGTTGTTCAATGTCTTGATGTCGTGTTTGTAGTCTGGGTCTGCAGCCCAGGCAAAATCGTGTACATTTTTGGCAACGAAATGCCAAGACAATTTATCTTTTTTATCCACTTTCTGGGTTACAGGTTCTGTTGTGTATCCTTTTCCAATTTCAGTTGGGTTTTGTAATACTCCAGTGCCACCGATCGTGTATTTTTTGTTCAGGTGAACAGTCACATCAAAATCTCCCCACACTCCGTGAAACTCTCTTCCTACATATGGATTTGCGTGCCATCCTTCATAATCGTATTCGCTCATCTTTGGGTACCACTGAGTCATGGAATAGTCAATTCCTTCAGCGCTATTTCTTCCGCTTCGTCTGATTTGAATTGGGACTTGAGCTTCAAACTTCATGTCGAATGTAACCGATTCTCCAGGTTTAATAGACTTGGGCAACTCCACTTCCAAGATGGTACCAACTGTTTTAAATGTTACTTTTTTCCCATTCATTTTTAAAGATTTTACTCTTTGAAACCCTTGCTCATCAGGAGTTAATTTAGAAATCCTATCGCCCACCCTTCTGTCAGGGTCTACAATAGTCAGGGATCTCACATCCATCATACTTCCTGGTTGAAAGGCGTTGAAATAAAGGTGATAAAAAACTTTTGTGAGTTCATCTGGAGAATTATTGGTGTACACCAGTTTTTGTTTTCCTTTAAATTGATGTGTTGTTTCATCAAAATCAATGTCCATTGTGTAATCAACTTTTTGTTGCCAATAGGATTGGCTAAAACTAAGTGTGGCTGACAGCAATAAAATGACTGAGAATAGTTGTTTCATAGGTTTGTAATTTGAATTGCCAAAATACCAAAAATTCTATCAAAAAAGAAAGCTTAGAATCAATATTTGAAAGAAATAAATGATTAACTTTGGGAAAATCAACGAACCTTATGAAGCATTTGAAAATAGGAGACAAAGCTCCTGATTTTAAGACAGAAGACCAGAACGGAAACCCTATGAATCTGAGCGATTTTAGTGGAAGCAAAGTGATTTTATATTTTTACCCCAAAGATAGTACTCCAGGTTGTACAGCACAGGCGTGTAATTTGAGAGATAATTATGACTCGTTATTAAAAAAGGGTTACAAGGTATTGGGAGTAAGTGCAGACAGCGCCAAAAAGCATCAAAATTTCATCACCAAAAACGAACTGCCTTTCCCGTTGTTGATGGATGAGGACAAAACAATAATTCAGGACTATGGAGTTTGGGGAGAAAAGAAATTTATGGGAAAAATCTATGATGGGATTCACCGAACAACCTTCATTATAGACGAAAACGGGATGATTGAAGATATAATCGAAAAGGTAAAAACAAAAGATCACACAGCTCAGATTATGAGTGAGTAGGGATTAGGAACAAGAGAAAAGAAACAAGAGAAAAGAAATTAGAATTATGTAAGAGTTGGCCAAACCAATCTACTTCTCTAATGATCAATAATTCTCATCAATAAAAACAAAAAATGGCAAAAGTAAAAGAAGTAAATAGTGATAAACTGAAGGCACTACAAGCTACCATGGAAAGAATGGATAAGCAATATGGTAAAGGTGCAGTAATGAAATTAGGAGACAGAGCAGTGGCCGATGTGGAAGTAATTCCATCTGGATCGCTAACTCTCGATATGGCGCTTGGAGTAAAAGGATATCCTAAAGGTAGAATTGTAGAAATATATGGACCTGAGTCTTCAGGAAAAACAACATTGACAATACATGCAATTGCCGAATGCCAAAAACAAGGTGGAATTTGTGCTTTTATCGATGCTGAGCACGCTTTTGACGCGGTATATGCCAAAGCTTTAGGTGTAGATGTAGATAATTTAATCATCTCTCAACCAGACAATGGAGAACAGGCATTGGAAATTGCAGATAACTTAATCCGTTCAGGAGCAATTGACTTAATTATTGTGGATTCTGTTGCAGCTCTTACCCCAAAGGCAGAGATTGAAGGTGAAATGGGAGATTCTCAAATGGGTCTTCAAGCAAGATTGATGTCGAAAGCGTTAAGAAAGCTTACAGCGTCTATTAGTAAAGCTCATACTTGCTGTATTTTTATTAACCAACTGAGAGAAAAAATTGGTGTGATGTTCGGTAATCCAGAAACAACCTCTGGAGGAAATGCATTGAAGTTTTACTCTTCTATTCGTTTGGATATCAGAAGATCGACACAAATAAAAGGAGGAGAAGATGTAACGGGTAACAGAACGAGAGTGAAAGTTGTAAAGAATAAAGTAGCTCCACCATTTAGAAAAGCTGAATTTGATATTATGTACGGATTAGGAATCTCTAAAACAGGTGAAATCTTAGACATTGCAGTGGACAAAAATATTGTGAAGAAAAGTGGGTCATGGTTTAGCTACGGAGATACAAAACTGGGACAAGGAAGAGACGCGGTAAAAGAATTGATTGGCGACAATCCAGAATTAATGGAGGAGTTAGAAGGGAAAATCTACGAATTATTAGCGGAAGAATCAGCATAATGATTGGTTTAAATGGAATGAAAATGCTCTCTCGTTGATTCGAGAGAGCATTTTTTTCGAAGTAGTAATTGTAAATAGAATTAAAATGAAAAAAATTGCAGCCCTAATCCTAAGTACACTTCTTGTTTTCTCTTGCAAAGAAGAGAATAAAATGGGTAGTACGCAGTCAGAAACCATTCCAAGCCCCACTGAAGCTACGAATACTCGTTTGGCTGAGATTAACCAACTAATTATGGATAAGCCAAATTCGGAAGAAGGGTATTATCAATTAGCTAAATTTCACCTTGAAAACAACCAGCCCGAGGACGCGCTCAAGCAAATTAACCGAGCAATGAAAATTGCCCCAAAAGATCCGGACATCAATTTTGTGAAAGCAATGTCTTATCTAGGAATTAATAAAATTGAGCAAGGACTTCCTTTTTTGGAAAGAACAGTAGAACTAGACAGTAATCATACAGAAGGCGTGTTGGAATTGGCATATTACTACTTAGCAGGCAAAAACTATGAGCCTTCGCTCGAATTAATTAACAAAGCCATTGGTCAAAACATGTATTTGGCTAGACCTTATTACCTAAAAGGAATGTGGTACGAGATGCAAGAGCAAAACAAATTAGCTATTTCTTCCTACCAAACAGCAGTAGAGAGAGACCCGAATTATTACAATGCTTATTTAGCTTTAGGTTCAATTCACAATAAATTGGATAATCCGTTAGCTATTCAGTACTTTAATTCGGCTATTGCTACTTGGCCCGAAAGTATTGAAGCATGGAGGCTAAAAGGAATGAGTTATTACGAACACGATCAGTTCGAAGAAGCAATAGTTTGTTTTGATACAATCCTGCATTTCGATTCTACATTCGAGGTTTCTTACTTTGATAAAGGCCGCACACTGCTCAATCTTTGTTATGACAATAATCCAAAAGCAAAGAATGACTCGTTACTAGACTTGGCGATTCAGAGTTTTGACAAAGCATTGAATTTGAATAGAAATTACGTTCCGGCTAAGTATAACAGAGCGCTTTGCTACGAAACAAAAGGGAATTACACTCTGGCCAAGTCTGAATATAAGGCCATACTCCAATTGGAAACTAATTACGAGCCCGCGATCAGTGCATTGAACAGATTGGATAAAAGAAATTAGAGTTTGATAAACTTAATTGTTGCTTTTTTCTTTTGGTCAGAAAGCACTATGAAATAAGCTCCTTTTACCAAGTTAGACACATCGATATGAGAGGAATTGTAGGTTAGAGGCACTACTCTACCGGTGAGGTCAATGGCAATGATTTCTCCTTTAAAACCTTCTGTATTACCAAGTTCTATTTGGTTTCCAGAAGTTGGGTTGGGAAACAAGATTGGGTTGAAACTTTTTTTGTTTTCTGCCAATTGAGTTGGATTTAAATATTCTACATCCATAAACGGTTTGTTGAGAGAATCACCCGTTGAAAAGTAAATCATGTTTCCGTCAGTAGTATCAGTCATGGAAACTCTAAATTGTGTGGTTCCAGTATTACTGATGTGTGGCAATAAAGAAGGTGGTACATTTATTCTCAACCAATAGCCGTTTTCGCTCACCGTACCATAAACACAGGCGGTATCTTTGGCACTACTAGCAGAATTGAAATCACCTATTTCAAGTGTCGAAGAGGTACCAAAAAACCCATTTTTTACTTCTAATAGCGCTTTTGAAAAGGAAGGAAGAATTCCAGTTTGATTGTCTCGGTGAAGAAACAAATCTGCACGGTGAATAACGCTAGCTGCAGAAATTCCTGAAGTGTTGAAACTCACGACTCCCTTTGAATTACCCAGGGTTGAATTATTTCCGATAGCTACGTTACCTCCCGTAATAATTGAGCTGGAAGAAATTCCACCGTCTTTTTGGTTCCCCTCAGAAACAAAAGAAACGTCCACTTTTCCTCTCAAATAATCCCAATAATACTGTTCAAAATGGTACTGATAAAACTCATCATAGCCCTCAAAATTAAGGTGAAAGCAATCCTTCAATATGATGTAATCGTTCATCCTAATTTTGGGTGTAGGATAATCCATTCTACCACCTGGGAATGGAACCGAGAATGGCGGATAAGTTCCGCCAGGTGCTACGCCCAAGGGAGTGGTTTGACCATGCAGATATTGCATAAGACCCAACGAATTATTATAGTAAACAAGGCTACTAGCATTGGCTAAAACGGCAAATTTATCGGATGCTTTGGTCAACAGTTTGTTCATTTCAATGAAGTCTGGTTGGCCCATTGCATTCCAGCGCGAGTAAAACAAATGTGAAGTGGGTGAAAAATGGGTTTGTATTACCTCCCCAAAATTAGCAAAATCATATCCAGGAATAAATACTTTGAGGGAGGGATTTACAGAGTGAATAAAGTCAATTATGCTGTCAACTCTTGCCATTATTGCATCAAGTAATGAATCGGTTGTAAGTGAATCCATGGAATTATTCCAATTGTTAAGCGCGTCATTTCCTCCGATACTTAAATTTACAATTTCGATGGTGGGATTGGCCAACAGTGCTGTTTGTACCGCAGATTTTCCAGCAGGGGTTAAAAAGTCGGATGTAACAGCTCCATTTATAGACAAATCAGTTGTATTGCTATACATACCAATATTGGGGTAACCAAATCGATCTAAGTTCTGTTCAAAGGTACTAAAGCCTAAGGGAATGGAGGACCAACTATCCCCCATCATTAAGATTCTATTTGTAACTGTATCGCAATTTGATTGGGCAAAAGATTGAATAAAATTCAAGCAAAGAAGGAAAAAAAGTACATTTTTCATGAAGTATATTTTAGGTTAGATAGAAAACTAAAAATAATCAAAAGATTTGACTTTGTATGTTTTTATATTTTGATTCGATTATAAAGAAAGGATTTCCATTCATTTTCGGTAAATTCAACTTTAATTTTATTTCATGAAAAAGATAGGGCTCATTGTTTTTGTAACGGCATTTTTGTTTTTTGTACTTTCTCTTTCTATGGGGAAATATATTGTTTCTAAAGATTCTGTTATGAAGAGTCTGCCAAATAAAGCTGGGTTACTCTTCTCAACAAAAGGATTTGATAAAATACAAGGGACAGAGTTTGGTAATCAATTCGTATTCGTTTCGGAGCTCAAAAAACTTTTACGAGAGTCTAACTCGCTCATTTTAGCCCAGGAAGGAATTACCGAAGAAGACTTATCCAATTTGATTTTTCACGCTAATTTTGATGGCAATATCGAGTTTAGCCAAAAAGTGATAAATCAAGCTTTCCCAGAGTCTACTTTTTTGGATTCGGCTAAGAATAAATTAATCGCAGCTAACTTAAATTGGTTGTTTGGTCGTGAAATCAAAGATAATAAAGAACTTTCTAGACTATTAATTGAGAAGCAAGGCGATATCAATAATTCAATTTTGGCGAGCCGAGGATTTGAGCCAAGCAAGTTTGGCGAGTATTTATTTCCGTTAACAAAACATTCTACCAATGGTTTAGTTTCCACCTATCCTTGGTGGTTCTTTTTCTTTTCGCTCATTTTAGCTTCTTTAGGTGTATTGGTTCACGTATTACCAGATTTGAAGAAATATCCCGGAATAAAAAATGATGGAATCTACAAAAGCAGTGCAACCAACAGGGGCTGGATTGGAGTGGTTGTCGGGTCATTTTTAATTTCGTTTTACGTATTGCTCTACTGGTTTCCATATTACATAACCACTTGGATTGTAATGGTGGAACCGTTAAAAAAAGCTTTAAGCGGTGGGGAAGCCTCCCACTGGTTTTTGTATGGGTTGATGTACACGCTGGCTATGCTTGTGATGGGAGTGAGAATGCTCATTAAATATAGGCACAACAAGTACCAGATATTTCGTACAATTTCTGTGATGTTTTTCCAATTAGGTTTTGCTTTTTTAATTCCAGAGATTCTGGTAAAGCTCAATCAGCCCGAATTCAATTTTACAACTATGTGGCCTTTGGATTACGATTTCTTTTTTGAGTGGAATTTAGAAAAATTGCAAAATAGCGGAGGTCTTGGGTTATTCATGTTGGTATGGGGAATCGCATTGTTCGCAATAGGCGTTCCTATTTTTGTTTATTTTTTTGGAAAAAGATGGTATTGCTCATGGGTTTGTGGATGTGGCGGACTAGCCGAAACATTGGGCGACCCATACAGACAATTATCGAATAAAACCTTAAAAGCCTGGAAAGTAGAAAGATGGCTTATTCATAGTGTATTGGTGTTTGCAGTAGTCATGACAGGACTGGTACTGTACACTTATTTTTCTGGTCACAGCGAAGTACTAGGGTTTAATTCATTTCAGGTTCGTAAGACTTACGGATTTTTAATTGGTTCGGTCTTTTCTGGAGTGGTTGGGACTGGTTTTTATCCGTTATTAGGAAACAGAAGCTGGTGCAGATTTGGCTGCCCGCTTGCCGCCTATTTGGGATTGGTACAAAAGTTTAAGTCACGATTTAGAATCACAACCAACGGAGGGCAATGTATTTCTTGCGGAAATTGTTCTACCTATTGTGAAATGGGAATCGATGTGCGTGCTTATGCACAAAAAGGACAAAACATTGTGCGTTCTTCCTGCGTGGGATGCGGTATTTGCAGTGCGGTGTGCCCTCGAGGTGTATTGAAATTGGAAAATGGACCAACCGATAATAGAGTAGATGATTTGCCTATAATTTTAGGAAATGATGGAATCGCTAAATTAAATGATCAATTGAAATAACTTCATTTACCGAGTTTTCAATCTCTTAATCTTATCCAGAAACATCAACACGCAAATTCAATAGGACTAAAAGAAAAACACTTAACTTTGTGCTTCAAAGGAAAAAAATTCATGTCGAAAACAGTCGTAGTAGGATTATCTGGAGGTGTAGATTCCAGCGTTGCAGCTCATTTATTAATTGAGCAAGGTTACAGGGTTATTGGGCTTTTTATGAAAAACTGGCACGATGAAACAGTAGTGATTAATAATGAATGTCCTTGGATAGACGACAGCAACGATGCGCTAGCAATAGCCGAACAACTCAATATTCCTTTTCAAACCTTGGATTTGAGTGCAGAATACAAAGAAAGAATCGTGGATTACATGTTTGCTGAGTATCAAGCTGGCCGAACACCAAACCCTGATGTATTGTGTAATAGAGAAATTAAATTTGATGTCTTTTTGGAGGCTGCCCTCAAGCTGGGTGCCGATTATGTTGCAACAGGTCATTATTGCAGAAAAAGCTCAGAACAAATCAAGGGAGAAGAAGCACATAAACTGTTGGCAGGAAAAGACGACAACAAAGATCAAAGCTATTTTTTATGTCAACTAAATCAATTTCAATTATCAAAGGCTTTATTTCCAATAGGAGAATTACAGAAAAGTGAAGTAAGAGAAATTGCCCGAGAGCAAAATTTAATTACAGCCAATAAAAAGGATTCTCAAGGTCTTTGTTTTGTTGGTAAAATAAAACTTCCTGACTTTTTGCAACAACAATTACAACCTAAAAAAGGAAGAATTATTGAACTTCCTGAGGACTTTAGTCCTTATCACGACTATGAAAAAAAAGTAGATATAAGAGAACTTGCAGCTCCTTTTGAATACACGCAAACTGATGGAAAAGATAAAGGTGAGCACCAAGGTGCACATTATTTTACTGTAGGGCAAAGGAAAGGATTGGGGGTTGGTGGCACACCACTTCCTCTTTTTGTAATTGGTACGGATGTAAAAGAGAACATTGTGTACGTAGGCCAAGGAGATCACCATCCTGGATTATATCGAAAAGCACTGAAAGTTAACCAAGAAGAGATTCATTGGATAAGAGAGGATTTAACTTTGACTCCAGGGAAGGAGTTACACTGCGAAGTGAGAATTAGATACAGACAAGACCTTGAGAAGGCCACTTTGTTTCAAACTGAAACAGATCTATTTATTCGTTTCGAGAATCCTCAAAGAGGAATCACTTCTGGTCAATTTGCCGCTTGGTATTTGAATGACGAGTTACTTGGTTCGGGGGTTATTTCTTAAATGGTTACTTGAATTATCCTATAATAGGAGTATAGAAAGAGAAAGTATTCCCTCTCATAAAATAAAAAATCCAGAGAAATGATTTCTCTGGATTTTTTTTAATCCTTCGTATTGATGAAAAGTATCCTGTTCGAATTATTCACCCATAACGCTTACTCTTTCTCTGTTATCTTCCATTCCAGATAATTCTTTCAAGGCTTCAAATGCTCTGTTTTTTGCGTTAGCTCTCAACTGAGAGGTTCCAGAAGTTTTTTGTTGATCAAAGTTTTCTGGAGTCTCCACCGAATTCAGAGACTTCACTCTTACTACGAACACTCCTGAGTTACCCGCCACTGGTTTCGAAGTAGCATTTACTTCCATACCAAAAGCAGTTCCCACAACTGAAGGCTCATTTCCAATATTCGTGATATTAGAACCTGCTAAAGTTACATTCTCTGCAGACATTACTGTGGCTTTCACTTGTCCAGCAATTTCTTCTATCGTTGCGCCAGTCATTCTTCCTTTTAGAATCTCCGCTTTCTTCTCGTTCATTACTTCATATTCGACTGAGTTTTTCAATGATTGACTCAAGTCTTCCCAAGAAGGAGTTCCTGCTTTACTTCTTCTTAATAAGTGACCTACCGCAACAGTCCTTTCAAAAACCAATTCATCAGAGATATCTCCTTCATCTGTGTTCTTACTAAAAGCCCATTTTTTTACTTGCTCGAAGTTCGTTCCAAACTCGGGCATGTCTTTTTGAGTGATCAAAATATCGTCTGCTGGTGTTACAGCCAATCCTACTTTGGTAGCCGCAGATCTGAAAGCAGAGTCTGACACATTATTTTTATCAAAAGAAGTGATAAATTCAAGTGCTTTGTCTCTCACAGAATTAATGGTCTGTCTCGATCTTCTAATTTCGCTATCTACTGTTGCAACCACCAATTCTTTTTCCTCAGATTGTCTTCTACCCAATACTTCAATAATATGAATCCCAAACTGAGTTCTAGTTTGTGTAATAGTTCCAACAGGCTCTTCAAAACTTACTTTTGTAAACTCTGGCACCATTGTTTTTTCATCAAACCACTCATACTTTCCTCCTTTCTCCTTCGATCCTAAGTCTGTTGAGAATTTTTCCACAGCATCTTCAAACCCTCTTCTACTTCTTTTCAAAGCTTTTACCAAACTATCCGCTCTTTCTTGCTGTAATTCTTGATTTGGATACTCGTTATTTCCAAGTAAGATATGACGAACTTCTGCTTCTTTTTTATAACTATTCTTCAATACTTTAGATATTTTGAAATAATCACCATCTCTGTAAGGGCCTATTACGTCTCCGTTTTCTGCATTATTCACAATCGAATCAATTTCTGACGGAAAGTTACCCGCCCCAAAATCAGTGTTTTTTGAATCGCTATTGTTCACCACAAACGCTGTGTCGTTCTTTGCTTCTTTGAATAACTCAACTCTATCCTGTAAGTATTCTCTAGCAGCAAACAAATCGTCTTCAGATGGAGTAATTTCGAATTCTACAAACTGAAAAGATATTTTATCCTTTTGCTCATACCTTTTCTCGTTTTTATGTTCTGCATAGTAAGCTCTCATATCGCTTTCAGTTACTCCTGCTTCGTCAATTGTTACCGAAGAAAATGGAGCATGAACGAAATCGAAATTTACCGTATTTCCATTTGCTTCAAAAGATTTTTTTGCTTCGTAAGAAGTTACGTACAATCCTTTCTCCAACATATTAAAATACTTGTTTTGCAACTGAGATTTTTCAGCTTGCTCTCCAATGATGTTTTCAAAAAAGAATTGAAATCCTGGATTTTGTAAATAAGCCGGCAATAATCTATTCATTGAATCTCTGCTAAATTTTCTATCAGGACCTAAGAAAAAACCATATGGCTCATACAATTGCCCATTTACATTATTTCCTTGTAACAAGTCGTTAAACTCTTCGTCAGTCACCTCTATCCCCAATTTGTCATATTCCGCTTGGAACATTTGTTGGTTTAGGTATTGACTCAAGTAAGTTTCTGTTAATTGTTGTTTCATCGATGAAGGCGCTGGCTGTCCGTTCAATGCTTGAAATGCTTTGTTTGTTTTATCAAACTCAGCTTCTACCATTTGTTGGTAATCCAAGCTAGTGATTTCTTCTCCATTTACTTTTGCGATTGCCGCTTGCTCAATTGCACCACCTCCTCGAGACAAGGTGTCTCCTAAAATAAATGCAAGCATTCCTACTACAATTACTACAACTAATAGCCAAGATCTTTTTCTAATTTCTCCAATTGCTGCCATTCTGGTTCTTTTTTGTTTAAAATTTAAGACGCGAATATACGATTAGTTTATAAAAAACCCTCGTTAAAACACCTGAAAATTGATTGATTAAAAGGAATCTCTCCCTGTTTTTTTATTATTCTCAACTCACTGAGTTACCCGATTTAATGTAATCTTCGGACGGATGCACAAAAGAAAGTTTTCCTTCTGCATTTTCGGCCATCAATATCATTCCCTGTGACTCAATTCCCTTTATAGCTCTAGGAGCTAAATTTACCAAAACGCTCACTTGCTTTCCTACTACTTCTTCGGGCAAGTAACTCTCGGCTATCCCCGATACAATTGTCCTAATTTCGGATCCAATATCTACTTTCAAGTGGAGTAATTTTTTGGTCTTCTTAACTTTTTCGGCTTCTAATATTGTGCCTATTCTAATATCGAGCTTTGTGAAATCTTCGAACGAAACTTCCTCTTTAATCGGCTCGGCCGGAATATTATTTGCCTTGCTAGAGGCTAATTTTGCCAATTGTTCTTCCACCATTTTATCCTCTATTTTAGTAAATAGTAGTTCGGGTTTATGAATCGTCTGAGATTCTTGTAACAAGGAAAAACTTCCTAAATCAGACCAAGTTATGGCCTCAGGCAAAGCCAGCATTTGTTTTAATACTGCAGATTTTTTTGGCATAAATGGCTCAAACGCAATCGCTAAGTTTGCCGATATTTGAAGAGCAATTTTCATGATAGTTTTTACTCTTTCGGGATCAGTTTTTATTAATTTCCATGGCTCCGAATCTTGCAAATATTTGTTACCTATTCGAGCAATATTCATGGCTCCAGAAAGAGCCTCTCTAAATCGATAGGCCTCTATACTTTCTCCAATTTTCTTGGCGGTTTCTTTCACTTCTTCAATGATCTGCTTATCAGATTCGAGTACTTCACCAGCCACTGGAACCGAACCTTCGTAGTATTTATTGGTCAACACAACTACTCTGTTTACAAAATTTCCAAAAATCGCTACTAGTTCGTTATTCACTCTGTCTTGATAATCTTTCCAAGTAAACTCAGAGTCTTTATTTTCTGGCAAAATGGAGGTAAGTACATACCTCAATTCATCTGCCTTGTCCGGAAACTCCTCTAAATACTCATGAAGCCAAACCGCCCAGTTCCGGGAAGTGGACAATTTATCTCCCTCCAAGTTCAAAAACTCGTTGGCTGGCACATTGTCTGGCAACACATATTCTCCGTGCTGTTTCAATAAAATGGGGAAAATAATGGCGTGAAACACAATGTTGTCTTTCCCGATAAAGTGCACTAGCTTAGTTTCAGCTTCTCCCGTTTCTTTGTTTATTTTCCAATAATCTTCCCAGTTTTCACCTTCTTTTTCCGCCCATTTTTTAGTTGCCGAAATGTATCCAATAGGAGCGTCCAACCACACATAAAGTACTTTTCCTTCGGCATTTTCGAGCGGAACTTTCACTCCCCAATCCAAGTCTCGAGTCATTGCACGAGGCTTAAGTCCCGAGTTTATCCAACTCATTACCTGGCCTGTTACTTGATTTTTCCATTCTTTTGGGTGGTGTAATTTTTTGCCATGAATTGTTCCTTCTTGTATCCAAGAAGTTAACCACTCTTCATGTCTTTCCATTGGCAAAAACCAATGAGAAGTTTCTTTAAGCACCGGTTTGTTTCCGCTAATTGCCGACACTGGATTAATAAGATCCAGCGGACTTAAATCGCTTCCGCATTTTTCGCATTGATCTCCGTAAGCACTTGGGTTTTGACATTTTGGGCATTCTCCGGTAATGTACCTATCGGCCAAAAACTGATTGTTCTCTTCATCGAAATACTGCTCGGTAGTCTCTTTTGTGAAGGTTCCCTTTTTGTTCAAATCCAAAAAGAATTCTTGCGCCATTTTGTGATGTTCTTCAGAAGAAGTTCTATCGTAAATAGAAAAGTCTATTCCAATCTCTTGAAATGCTTTCTTGTTTATTTCGTGATATCTATCTACAATTTCTTGAGGCAAAATCCCTTCTTTTTTTGCTCTAATTGTGATGGCGGCTCCGTGTTCGTCTGATCCACAAACGAATGCTACCTCTCTTTTATTAAGGCGTAAATAACGGACGTAAATATCGGCTGGCAAATATGCACCTGCCAAATGGCCTAGGTGTAAAGGTCCATTGGCATAAGGAAGTGCTGCTGTTACGGTATATTTTTTTGGGTTTTCCAAGGCTGTAAAAATTTTCGTAAAGATACTACTCTCTCGGTAGATATGAGAAAAAATGCTGAAAAATGAATGCAATCGGTTCTTTCACAAAAACATGAGTTCCCTTTAATTGGCGAGGATGGTTTTGGGTGAACCGTAGTTAAACGTTCTGCCGGAGTACATTAATTTGGCTTGGCTCTGGTTCATGTAAATAAACTGTGGAAATGACCCTCCAGTAATTCTTAGAAACCTTCCTGTTTCCATTATTTCATAATCGAATTGGGTGTGTGTATCGTCAAAAAACCACTGAACTCTTTCTTCATCTCCCAAAAAATAAAGCTTTACTTCTGGAAACCCTCTGTAGTTTTTTTCTAATAGTTTGAGTCTTTTGCTTGCCATTTCGCAATAAGGACAGGAAGTACTGAAATAGGCTCTCAACTGAGGGTATGTTGTCTTTTCTGCCAATTCAACTTCTCCAATTTCAGTTGAATCAAAAATACGAGATTCATCGGTAAACTCATCCAAAAACAAAGGGTTTACAACAAATACTATCACAACCGAACCGGTGGCAAGAGTATATTTAACAAGTTTTAACCAGTGAGCATTAGTGGTGGAGGGAGAAGAAATATAAAAGCTAATAATAGTTGCCACCAACCCGATTACTAAAATGGGAACTGGGAACCAAGATGGAAAATAATTGAATGCATCGATTTCAATTATTTGAGGTTCGATATTGTGCCAAACGCCAAAATAAAGAGGAATTGCCAATAAGAGCAAAGTGAGCAGTGAAAGAAACTTAGAAAACTTACCTAACAGCCAAAAAATGGCAGTAACAAAATAAAGAGCGAGTAGAACCCGAGCCACTATTCCAGAAAAAAAATAAGGAGTTAATTTAGTTTCGTAGAGCTTTAGCTCGAAATCAAAACAATGAGAAAAATAGGAAATCCCAAGCGCTGCAAGCAAAAAAGCGAGGATAATTCTTACGGTTAGTTTCATAGATTGTGACTCCAAAAAAAAAGGAAAGAGAAGACTCTTTCCTTTTAACATAACTTATTATTCAATTTATTTTGCTTCACACGTAATGGTGATTGTACCGTAAGTGGTATCCCCTTTTTCACAGTGCTCAATTACATCCTTCTTTTTACCATTCATGGTTTCTATAGAACTATCAGTTGGCAAAGTTTGAGAGGAATCTGTTCTTGTACATTCACAAGAATAATCTTTCTTGCATGATGCAAAAATCACTAAAGTAAGTCCTACTAATAAAGCTATTCTTTTCATAATTTGTGTTTTTCTATTATCTGAATAAGGTAATCCCTTCAAAGATATTATTTTTTTTCGTTTTTAATAAATATCTTCTGCTCAATCGCCTAGTTCCAGTTTGAAACTTGGGAGGAATCATCTATTCTTTTATTAAAAAGCAACTCAATTTGACAGAGGAATCCATTCCAATGTACAATTCGTTGAGTTCATTTTCTTCCGTTTTATACTTCCACCTTTGCTCCTTTTTGTTCCGATAGTCCCATAAAACAATCTCCCTATTTGTTGAGTCCAATTCCATCTGAAAATCTTCTTTTTCCCCTATTTTATTTTCCACAATAAAATATCCTGCACGATGAATATACAGTTTCTCAATCCCATATTGATTCGATTCAACACGGTACGCTCCATGAAATTTTGGTCTTTTTACCGCATCATCGTTCCAGTTTCCAGAGACAACATAAGGAAACAATCCTTCGATAAGAATCATGATAATTACCCCCGATTTTATTCCTCTTGAGTAACCTGAGATGACACCAAGTTTTGGAACTGCGAGATTGGGTATATTGTGAAAAGAGTTGAGAGTGAGGACAGAATATAGATAACTAAAATAAGGGCTTAAAACCAAAACAAAACACCCCAATAAAAACAAGCTATAAACCTTCACCGAAATGTCAAAGCCCAAGTTCACCGCAACCACATTTATCATAATCCCTAAACCCAAAATCAAGCCAGTTAATCTGGTTTTATAGAACCACAAAAAACAAGCTGCTACCAATTCAGCTCCACCCAAAAACATAGAATATCCTCTGGACAATCCCAGGGTGCTCCAATACAAAATATCGGGTGACAAATCTTTGAGATTCGTGTGCAAAATATTAGGTTCTGGATAAAAAAACTGAGCTTTGAACAATTTATCGAAGCCGTAAATCAATAGCTGAAGTGACAAATAAAACGTCAGTATTTTCAGTACAGATGCCCGTAAATTTACACTGTGTTTTTTAAAGAAAATTGAGAATATGACACTGAGTACTATAGAAATACAGAAAATATTGAACAAGTGAATCAACAACCCAAAAGAATCAGAAGAAATAGCGGAATCGAACCCCGAATCGAGACCAAAAAATATTTCTCCTGTGAAAGAAACCAACCGTTCAAAAAAAGACTGAACCCAAACATACATATCAGGGAAAACAGAATATTCAAATTCGAAACTTAGCATAAACAACGCGCAAAAACTTGCCACAAAACTCCAAAAGATACTCTTCATTTTATTTTTTGTATTTCATCTTGGTTACTTCCTCTTTTACTATCTGCTTTATTCCCAAAAAAATAAACGCTGAGAATCCAAAAAAGAAAATGCCCATCCAAATGAGCCAAGTTCCCATTGGCGGAATTTTATTCCCCATCGGCACTGCGATTCTTTCTTCTTTCTCGGCTTTCTTGTTGTCAACGCTTTTTTTTCTTTCTTCCCTGATACTGCTCTTCGCTTTTTTCCTTGCCTTTTTCTCTTCTTCCACCACCTTTTCTCCCTTCAGAATTGGATAAGAAATTCTGGGATTGACTAATTCTGGTTTTAATTGACTGGTTTTGGTGTACTCCAACATGGGGTAAGTCATCAAAATACGGTGATTATTCCCATCTCTGATAAAACTGTTGGAGCTTCTTATCCACCTTTTGTCTTCTTGCCAGTGCTTCACAGAATCCGAAATAATAAAAAACCGCTGTGCTGCTACTTGCCTCACCTCAGAAACAAGTGAATAGTTTTGGTACACCCAAAATTCCTGGGTCAGCACATCAAATACCAATGATCCATGTTGTAAATATTCTCGGTAATTCCTATCGCAACCAATGAGCGAATCTTTTGTGTCAAAAAATCGCATCGTTTTATTCACCGTGTCTAACTGAACTTTTGGATACCGATGGCTCGAACCTTCCAAAGAAAGGTAGCTTAACTGGATTCTGCTTTCAGGAGTTTGGTACCTCACGGGGGCCATTCCTGGACCAAAGTTATTCTTGTCATCGAGAAGCATTGTCCCCGGGCTTCCGCTATGACTTTTGTGAAAAATTTTCTTCGTTTGACCCATTCCATTTGTCATCATAAAAAGGAATAGGATCATTATTAGGGCTTTTTGTTTCATAAGTGATTTTGTTTTGTACCACCTAGTACACCTTTTCTCCCAAAAAGTTCAATGGAAGTGAAATTCTTTCTCGATGGATTATTGAAACCACCGCACCTAAATAACTAAAACCTTTCCTTACCTTTGCGCCATGGTTTCAGTAAATAATTTATCGGTTTTTTTAGGGGGAAAGGATCTCTTTGACAACGTGTCATTTATGATTGACAAAAAAGACCGAATAGGACTTGTGGGAAAAAATGGAGCGGGAAAATCAACCATGCTTAAGGCAATTATGGGTTTACTTCCTCCTTCTGGCGGAACGGTGAGCTCCCAAAAAGGAGTAACGATTGGCTATTTGCCTCAAGAGATGAAACACAATAATGGTGCAAGAATTATTGATGAAGTAGAAAGTGCCAATTCAAAAATTACCACCATCGAAGAACGCCTGGAAGAGATCAATCATCTTTTGCAAACCAGAACCGATTACGAAAGTGATTCGTACATGCAATTAATTGAAGAGCTAAACGACCTCAACGAACAATTTTCTTTGCAAGGCGGATTTAACATGCGAGAAAACATTGAAAAGTTTTTACTCGGTCTGGGATTCAATGCTCCCGATTTTGAAAGAAAAATGAGCGAATTTTCTGGAGGATGGAAAATGAGAGTGGAATTGTGTAAAATATTGTTGGAGCAGCCAGATGTGTTGCTCTTGGATGAGCCAACCAACCACCTGGATATTGAATCTATTCAGTGGTTAGAAGATTTTTTGAAAAATTACAACGGAGCAATTGTGTTAATTTCTCACGATAGGGCCTTTTTAGATTTTGTTACGAATAGAACGATCGAAATCAACGCAGGAAAAATTTATGATTACAAGTTTTCCTATTCCAAATACAAAGTAATTCGAGAAGAAGAATTAACTATTCAAAAAGCGGCTGCAAAAAATCAAGAAAAATACATCAAAGAAACAGAAGAGCTGATCAATAAATTTAGAGCAAAAAAGAACAAAGCGGCTTTTGCTCAGTCTTTGATAAAGAAACTTGATAAACTAGAAATTGTGGAAGTAGATCAAGTAGATGCAGGCGGTTTAAATTTTAGATTCCAACCGGCTCCAAGATCTGGAAAGTTTGCTGCCAAATTTGAAGGACTTACCAAAGCATTTCCCGAAAAAACGATCTTGAACAAAGCCGATTTAATGATCAATGCGCAGGACAGAATTTCTCTGATTGGGAAAAATGGTGTAGGAAAAACTACTATCATCAAATTATTGGTAGGCGATGAAAGTCACCAAGAAGGTGGGTTGGAACTGGGTCACAACATCTCGGTAGGATATTTTGCTCAAGATGAGGCAGAAAAACTAGATGGGAACAAAACCATTTTTGAGACGATAGATGACATTGCCGTGGGAGATATGAGAACCAAAGTGCGTAATATTTTGGGCTCTTTTTTATTTAGCGGTGAAGACCAAGACAAGAAAGTAAAAGTATTGTCTGGTGGAGAAAAAACAAGATTAGCGCTCTGCAAGCTCCTGCTTGAACCTCATAACTTTTTGGTGTTAGATGAACCCACCAACCACCTCGATATTGCCTCCAAAAATGTATTGAAAGATGCGCTCATGAAGTTCGATGGAACTCTTTTGGTGGTCTCTCACGACAGGGATTTCTTAGATATGCTCACGAACAGAGTATTCGAGATAAACAACCAACAAATAAGTGTGCACCACGAAGATGTGGCAAGTTTTTTGAAAAGAAAAAAGAAAGAAAGCATCGCCTTATTTGAAAATACAGGGAAAAAGAAACAAGAAATTGTAACGGAAAAGAAAGAGGAAAAAGAAGCCTCTAAACTGAGCTATGAAGAGCAAAAAGAACTAAAAAAACTTGAAAATAAAGTTCAAAAACTTGAACGAGAAATTGAAAAGCTAGAAGCACGTATAAAAGAATACGATTCTAAGATGCTCAGTTTAGATTATTCTGATGAAGAAAAAGCAAATAAAATAATTGAAGAGTACAAAGAGCTGAAAAATTCCCTTTCACAAAAAGAAGGGCAATGGGAAGAGGCTGTAGAGTTGTTGGGGTAATTACCAACCATCCTCATTTATCTCCAATTACAAGAATTTAACATTTTAATCAAGGAGTTTGTTTTACATTTGTTACTTAAAATCAAACAAATGAAAAAGTTACTGATTCTACTGTGCTTAAGCCTCTCTTTTGCATCTAATTCGCAGCAGTTTACCGTAAGCGGAACACTCAAAGATGCTGCCAACGGAGAAGATTTAATTGGTGCAACAGTAAAAGTAAAAGAACTCCCAACCGTTGGGGCCGTTTCCAATGTTTACGGATTCTTTTCACTTACCTTAAAGAAAGGGAATTACACGCTGGTTTTCACTTCACTGGGTTACGAACCCATCGAGAAAAAAATTGCCCTAACAGCAAATCAACGATTTGACATCGAGCTCTCCGAACAATCTACCAAGCTAAAGGAATTTGAAGTTACCGGTGAAATAGAGGACGCGAATGTATCCTCTACCGAAATGAGTATTGAAAAATTAGACCCAAAATCAATTGAAGCTATTCCTGTTCTGCTGGGAGAGAAGGACATCGTAAAAACCTTTACCTTAATGCCCGGGATTAAAAGTGGAGGTGAAGGAAACGGAGGGTTCTTTGTGCGAGGTGGTGGAGTAGACCAAAACCTTATATTATTGGACGAAGCGGTGGTGTACAATGCTTCACATTTATTGGGTTTTTTCTCAGTTTTTAATTCCGATGCCATTAAAGATGTATCGCTTTACAAAGGGGGAATGCCTGCCGAATATGGAGGGAGAGGTTCTTCGGTAATGGATATTACCATGAAAGATGGGAACAGCAAAAAATTTGGTGCATCCGGTGGGTTGGGAGTTATTTCTTCCAGGCTTACACTTGAAGGTCCTATCGTAAAAGACAAAGGATCTTTTGTCATCTCTGGAAGAAGAAGTTATGCCGATTTATTCCTAAAACTTTCTCCAGACGCAGATTTAAGAGATTCCAAACTGTATTTTTACGACCTCAACCTGAAAGCAAATTATAAAATAAATGACAAGAACAGAGTCTACCTTTCGGGATATTTTGGTAGAGATGTATTAGGTGTGGGTGAAACCTTTGGATTCAACTGGGGAAACGCAACGGGAACTTTGAGGTGGAACCACCTGTTTAGCGACAAATTGTTTTCTAACACGTCTCTTATTTTGAGTAACTACGATTATGAGTTTAGAATAGGAAGTGATGAAGAATCATTTGGTTTCAAAGCTTCGATTTTGGATTACAACGTCAAACAAGATTTTTCTTATTTCTTGAATGAAAAAAACACGATCAAGTTTGGGCTCAACATGATTTACCACACTTTTGATCCAGGTGAGTTATTTAGCTCTATTTCGGGTTTCAATCCAATAAACCTGAATGACAGACTTGCTACAGAAAACGCTGTGTATATTCAAAATGAACAAAAAGTATCGGAGTTGTTTAGCATTCAATACGGTTTGAGGTATTCGTTTTTTAACTACTTGGGAAACAATGACTCGATATTTGATTACAACGAGGCCGGAACTCCAACAGGCTCGCAATTTTATAACAGACACGAAACAGCCAAGTTTTATGGAGGATTTGAGCCCCGATTAGCGGCAAAATACATGCTGAATGAAGTGTCTTCTATCAAAGCTTCTTACAACAGAAACTACCAGTACATTCATTTATTATCCAATGCTACCGCTTCTTCTCCAACAGATTCTTGGGTGCCCAGCTCAAACAATGTAAAGCCGCAAATTATTGATCAAGTTGCCTTGGGATATTTCAGGAACTTTAAAAAAAATGCCTACGAATTTTCGGTAGAAGGATATTTCAAAAATCTCCAAAACCAAATTGATTACAGAAATGGAGCAGATTTGTTCTTAAATGCTGAAGTTGAGAGGGAATTGACATTTGGCTCAGGAATTGCTTACGGAGCTGAGTTTTATTTAAAGAAAAGAAAGGGGAAATTTACGGGGTGGTTGAGCTATACCTACTCGCGTTCGCTACGTAAGTTTGATCTCATCAACAATGGAGAATACTATCCTGCTCGACAAGATTTAATTCATGATATCTCGGCTGTTGGAATCTACAAATTCAACGAAAAATGGACGGCCTCTGCAAGTTGGGTGTACACCACCGGGCTAGCCGTTACCTACCCATCAGGAGGTTATCAAATAGAAGGAGTAAATGTACCTTACTACTCGGGTAGAAATCAATCTCGATTTCCAGACTATCATAGAATGGATGTGGGAGTAACTTGGTACAACAAAAAAACAGACAAATTTGAATCCAACTGGAACTTCTCAATTTACAACGTATATGGAAGGGAAAATACTTTCTCAATCAATTTTATTGAGGACGAAAATAACCCAGGACAAACGGTAGCAGAGCAAACTGCGTTGTTCAAAATCATTCCGTCTGTTACTTATAATTTTAAATTTTAGGCTTTATGAAAAAAATAATTTTTGCAATTTCTATCCTTGCCCTTTCCACTGTTTCTTGTCGAAAAATAATTGACATAGAACAAGAAGATGGCGACAAACGAACAGTAATCGAAGCGACTTTGCTCGAGGGTACAAATAGCTTTGACGTAAAAGTAAGCGAAACAACCAACTTTTTTGGCGACAATACACCGGTGCCTATTACCAATGCAACCGTTGTACTCAGTGATAGTTCTGGCAACTATACCCTCGCAAGCTTTGGAGACGGGAACTATCAGTTGGTGGGTTTTAATGCAGTATCTGGAAGAGAATACACACTGACAGTAACTGAAAACGGAAACAGCTTTGTGGCCAAAGGAGTGATGCCTGCTGTAGTACCCATCGACACTATTTCATATGAATTTGTAGAGGCTAGCACATTCAGTGATAGTGGGTACATTACTCAAATAGAATTCAATGATCCTGGTGCTACCGAAAACTATTATCGAATAGAAGTAGATGTGCAAGGAATCAACTACGGGGATATCTTTAACTTGATATTACTAAATGATGGCTTCTTGAATGGAAACAGAATTGAATTTCCATTATTTGCCATTGGAGCTGCACAGGCCTTTGACAACGTAACGATGAAATTAACCTCTTGTGACAAGGCTACTTTTACTTATTTAGAAGGAGTAGATGCACTGATTAACGCTGGAAACGGAGCACCTCCCGCCAATCCAACCGGAAACTTTAATAACGATGCCTTGGGTAACTTTAATCTGTATGCTTCGGATACCAAGAGTATCACTATTATTCCATAACTCAAATTTTAATGTGTATTAAAAAAGGGGTCTGCTAGGATTAGCAGACCCCTTTTTTGATTCTATTGTCTAGTTAATTACTCTTGGTTCGTGGCCGCATTTTCATAGAAATACTTCGTACCATTTTTTCTCCAGATAATAACTCCAACAGTTATATTCTCTTTGTTATACGTTGAAGGAATTGTAGTTGTATAAGTTTCATCAAACACATCGTCTTGGGAAACCATACCCGATACAATTTCTTTTCCCCATACTCCGCCTTCTACAGATCCTCTCATGGCTAAATGATGCGCTACAGTACCAGACTGACCACTTTGTGTAGCCATCACCTTATCTTCTACCAAGTAAACACCCATGTAATAAGCTCCACCCGTATTTTGGTAAAATTTTGCTTGAGCATCCACGGTAATTTTATTTCCTTCCCACTTAATTTTATAGGCAGCTGATACTTTTACGTTAGCCGCATCTGTATTAATGGATTGGTCTATTTTCACTTTTGAATCAGTCACCTGAGCAGCACCGGTATTGGAGCTAGCCTGACTTCCGTTTACATAAATCAATGGCTTAGATCCACCGTAAGGAAAATTGGCTTGAAATGCATTTTGTACCGAATTGGCAGGATCTAATTCTGAATTCACAAAAAATGAATTGGACACGAAATAATTGCTGTAATTTGCCCATTTAAAAGCGGTAGATTTATAATCGTTTATTAACGTTTCCCAGTTGGTCCATCCCCAACCTCCGCATGGCGGACATAATTCTCCTGTTTCTTTTAATACAATGGGAACTTGTACTTGGGAGTGAGCACTAAAAGTAGGTTCTGGTGCAGGACTTGTTACATCTGCCGGCTCTTCTACTGGATCGTCCTTTTTACAGCTTGTTAATGCTATTCCCATAGCTAGAAAAGAAAGTACTACATACTTCCCGATAGTTAATTGTGTTGATTTCATACTATTTATTAAAATTTATAGGCCTTTAAGTTACACTTTATTTTATCCATTAAATAAATGATTCTCATTTATTTTAATTGTCCTCCCTTTTTACAAGCATGTAAAATCCATTCTCCAATTCCAAATAACCTTGATTGTAAACGAAGTAATAAATCGTTCCTTTTTTGGTGGTATAAACACTCGTGATGTAGTTAAAATCAAAGTTTTTAGCAATCAATTTGTCTCGGTGAGTTTTAGTTTTTTGATTTGGATTTAAGTCGGATAAAATTTTGTAATTTTTTTTCAACCTATTATTGACGTTTCTGACCAAGTTTTTGTCTTCAACATGCAATTTGTTATTGTAGGAATTTCTGCAATAGTCCGAGCAAAACTTTTTGTCAGCTCTTCCTTTTACAATTTCTTGACATTCTAAACACTTTTTTTCCATGGGTATACTTGTTCATTAAAATCAATATTTCTATCTGTTTGTTAAAGTTCTGTACTTCCAAGATACAAAAATAATTTTCATTTACAAACGACTACAAACGATTACAACCGAAAGTAAACGAAAACAAATAGTTAGAAACCGACTATTGCTAATCCCCTGCCTCATATTTGCACTGTCGAAACAAACAACGAGGTTTGACGACACACAAACGAACCTGCCATTGGGCGGAAGAAAACACACAACATTATGAGTAATTTAAGAAACAAAGTACAATTAATTGGACGATTGGGACAAGCCCCAGAAGTAAAGCACCTTGACTCTGGAAAAACAGTAGCCAACTTTAACTTAGCAACCAATGACAACTACAAAAATGCTAAAGGAGAATTAATAGAAAATACGGAATGGCACAACCTAGTAGCTTGGGGAAAAACTGCCGAAATTATTGAAAAGTATGTACAGAAAGGAAGCGAAATCGCGATTGAAGGTAAATTGACCAACCGCAGCTGGGAAGACAAAGACGGGAACAAAAGATACACAACTGAAGTACTAGTTAATGAACTCTTGCTCTTGGGCGACAAGAAAACTAATGAAAAAAAAGGAAGTAAATCAGATGACGATCTTCCTTTTTAGTCCATGTCTAAGTTATTAACACACAAAAAGTAGAACGCTGTTCATCCTGAATGGCGTTTTATTGTATTTGGTTTTAACTATTTTGATTATTTTAACAGGATGAAAATTCTTAAAATCACCTTTGTTTTAGCTGCCATATTTCTTGCTTCATCCTCATACTCTCAAGGAAATTTTGGGCTTTACACAGGTTTCGAAAATGCGAATTTTCGTTTTTTGGAGTCGGATCCTAACGACCCAGTAAATTTTGGCTATTCCTCCTTGGAGACGGCAAGCGAAGCATTTGTTCAGCCTAAAATTGGGTTTATTTACGAAAACATTTTCGGTGAAAGGTTTGCCACTGTTTGGTCATTAGAAATTGCTCAGGGAAGAAATAAATCTTCTACCAGAACCGCACTAGAGGAATCTACTCAGACGTTGTATGACGTAGCCATAGAAGAAAAAATTAATGGGTACAAATTGGGATTAGGTTTGGATTTTTCGGTTTACGGTGAGCTACAATACGATCAATTACAAATCCTCATCAATGTTACATTTATTCAACAATTTTCGGTTCACCGATTCGATTCTGACCTGGTTGAGGTAAAAGGAAAAGACATCAGTTTTTTGTATTCTCCTTACAATCTTACCACCTGGGAAGCAGCTAATTTCGAAAGTTCATTTGGTACTTTTCTGGCCGTGGGTCCAAAAGTAAATTTTCAATTAAATGACGATTTTTGTGTGTATGGTACGGGGAAATACAATTTAAATCTAGTCAGTTCAGACGGTGGTGATTTGGTTCACCAAAACGGATTTTTCTTGAATTTCGGTGTCAAATACATGTTTTACTAAACTGCCCAGTCGTTAATCACAAACAGATAAGGGACTACAAATCCCAGAACAGCTCCTGCATAAACTTGAAGCACTGTGTGTTTGTGAAGAATAAGTCTGCTTGTTCCTACAAGGCCAATTGCAACTAATAAACCAATATTAAGCCAATTGTGCGACACGAATGTTATTTGAGTAACGCCAATTACCATTCCTGCCAATGAACTAATTCCTTGTGTATGCAAACTAATTTTCCATTTGGTGGTGATAATAATGCTTATAAACAAAGCGATACAGCCACCCAAAAAGCCGGCTAAAATAGGTGAATCAAGGCCATTGATTCGGTGAATGAAATAATAAAACCCCGAATAATAGGCTGCTGTAATTACTGATGGGAGAATCCTATCTTTTCTGTTAGAAAGCGACAAATCGGCTATTAATCCAGAACGATACAGCACATAAATAGAAATGAATGGGAAAATCAAAGTCAAAATACTAGCCAATAGGATTAATAAATTGCCAAAATCAGTTGGGTAAACGATTCGATAAATAGCGTGAACTTTAAACACAAATATAATCCCCAACAAAGGCATTATAAATGGATTAATAACGAGAGAAATTACTTTTGCTGCGTGTTTCAAAGTGTTATAATTCTTTTCTTAATCGGGCAACGGGAATTTCTAGTTGCTCACGGTATTTAGCGATTGTTCTTCGGGCAATATTGTAACCTTTGTCTTTCAACATTTCGGCCAAAACACCATCCGTAAACGGCTTCTTTTTGTTCTCGTCTTCAATAATATTCTGGAGTATTTTCTTTACTTCTCTTGTAGAAACATCCTCTCCCGAATCAGTTGAAAGCGATTCGGAGAAAAATGATTTTAACAAAAAGGTGCCAAAAGGAGTTTGGATATACTTCGAGTTTGTTACCCTCGAAATAGTGGAGATGTCAAGTTCTACTATCTCGGCAATGTCTTTTAATATCATGGGTTTCAACTTAGTTTCATCGCCAGTTAAAAAATACTCTTTTTGGTAGCTCAAAATGGCTTCCATTGTACTCATCATGGTGTGCTGCCTTTGCTTGATTGCATCTATAAACCAAGAAGCTGCATCTAGTTTTTGCTTTATAAACATGATGGCCTCTTTGTCTTTCTTTGTTTTCTTGCTCTTGTCATAAGTCTCGAGCATATTGTGATACGTTCTGCTTACGTTCAATTGTGGCGCATTTCGTGCATTCAGCGTTAAGTTTAGCTCTTCGTCCTCCTCAGTTAAAATATAATCGGGAATAATGTGTTGGGCAGGCATCGAACTTTCTTTTATTGAACCTGCTGGTTTTGGGTTTAATTTCGTTACGAGTTCGATGGTTTCTTTGAGTCGCTCCTCGCTAAAATTTAATCTTTCCAATATCTTAGAATAGTGTTTTTTGGTAAAGGCCTCGAATTGATGTTCAATCAAATTGATTGCATCGACCAATAAACCAGGTTCTTCTTCATGAAGCATTTGCTTTCTCTCGAGCTGGATCAACAAGCATTCCTTCAAGTCTCTAGCCCCTACACCAGCAGGATCTAAATCTTGAACCTCATACAAAACTTCCTCAATTTCATCTTCCTCAGCCATAATATTGTACATAAATGCCAAATCATCCGAAATATTTATGAGTTCCCTTCTTAAGTAACCGGATTCGTCCAGATTACCAATAATATTTTGGGCAATAATGAGTTTTCTTTCTTCTCGTAACCTCAGCGAAATCTGATTAGTTAAACGTTCCTGAAAGGTTTTACCTCCAGATATTGGAATATTTGTTTCTTGTTCAGGATCAGCATAATTGTTCGATTTTGTGGAGTAATGCGATTCGTTATCTAGGTAATCACTCACATCAAAATCATCTCGCGAATCTGATAAGTCTTCTTCATACTCATCCTCCCCGTACTCGTCATCTTCTTTTTCGAGCCCTTCTTCTAGAGCTGGATTCTCCTCTATTTCATCCTTTATCCTTTGTTCCAACTCCACAGTAGGCACCTGCAGCAATTTCATCAACTGAATTTGCTGTGGCGATAGCTTTTGCGAAAGCTTCTGAGATAAGTGTTGTCTTAGCATTTCGGTTTTTTTTCAAAATTTTTTCCCGATTTTTTAAAAGGGCTTAAACGTTGACTTTTTTTTAAATTTTTCGGCTCTCTGCTGAGAGTAAAAGGTTTTTTAATATACGAATTTTACTCTACCGTTACTAAAAAATTATTCTTCTTTCCTTTTTGTAATAAAATATACTTCCCCCCTATCAAATCATCCTTACCAAGAATTTTGACATCGGTTACTTTTTCTTTATTTACACTGATGGAGTTTTGTTTCAATTCTCTTCTTGCTTCTCCATTCGATTTCAAGAAACCTCCTTTTTCTGCCAAAGCAGATACAATATCTATACCATTGGCCAAGTCGGATTTGGAAAAGGTCGCTTGTGGAACTCCTTCAAAAATATCTTGAATCAAATTAGCAGATAACGATTTAAGCCCATCTACAGCTTCTTGTCCCTTTTTAAACAAAATTTCAGATGCTTTTACAGCGTTTTCATACTCTTCTTTCGAATGAACTCTTATCGTAATATCTTCTGCCAATGCTTTTTGCAGCTTTCTTTCGTGCGGAGCTTCTTTGTGTTCCGCAACTAATCTTGTGATTTCTTCTTTGCCAAAAAGAGTGAATATTTTGATGTATTTCTCTGCATCTTCATCACTGGTATTCAACCAAAATTGGTAAAATTTATAGGGAGATGTTTTCTCTGGGTCTAACCACACGTTTCCGCTTTCGGTTTTTCCAAATTTACCTCCATCTGCTTTGGTTATCAATGGGCAAGTTACTGCAAAAGCTTTCCCCCCTCCTATTCTTCTAATGAGCTCTGTTCCGGTTACAATGTTTCCCCACTGGTCACTACCACCCATTTGAATGGTGCATTTTTTTTCTTTGAACAAATGCAAAAAATCGTAACCTTGAACCAATTGGTAGGTAAATTCCGTAAATGACATTCCATCGCTATCTTCTCCAGCAATTCTTTTCTTTACCGAATCTTTTGCCATCATGTAATTTACGGTGATGTGTTTTCCTACATCACGGATAAATCCAAGAAACGAAAAGTTCTTCATCCAGTCATAGTTGTTCACCAACTCGGCTGCATTTTTTTCATCTGATTCAAAATCCAAAAACTTTTTTAATTGGGCTTTTAATCCCTCTTCGTTTTTACGAAGTGTACCCTCATCCAATAAATTTCTTTCTGCCGATTTTCCACTGGGATCGCCAATCATTCCTGTGGCTCCACCTACCAATGCAATTGGCTTGTGACCCGCCACCTGCAAGTGCTTGAGCATCATCACAGAAACCAAATGCCCTATGTGCAATGAATCAGCTGTTGGATCAATCCCAACGTAAGCTGCGCGCATTTCCTCATTCAAGTGTTCCTCCATTCCGGGCATGCTATCGTGCAACATCCCTCTCCAAGTCAATTCTTCTATCAAATTCATGTCAACCTTATTTTTGGTTGCCTAAAATTAGGGATAAAAAAGATTTTTTTACGGCTAATTATCGAGAGAATTACAAACTAACTGGCACTTTCTATTATGGCTGAATCAGTATTCTCCGAGATAGTATCTAACACAGGAAACTGAATTTTATCCAAAATTGGCTTTACCGAATCCACATATTCCAAATAGTTTGGAACATGATTATCTTTCATAGGTTTGGCACTATTGAATGTTTGTTTTCGAGAATCTACTTGTTTTCCGTCCTTCCAAAAACGGTAACAAACGTGGTTACCAGAAGACGATCCCGTACTCCCAACATACCCAATAATCTCACCCTGTTTCACATACTTTCCTACCTTTATTCCTTTGGCAATACGCGACATATGAAGGTACTGTGTAGAGTATTGTTTGTTGTGTTTCACCTTCACAAAATTCCCGTTTCCTTTGCCATATCCGGCTCTTGAAATGGTTCCGTCTGCCGTAGTCCAAATGGGAGTTCCGTATGGTGCCGCATAATCTGTTCCTAAGTGAGGTTTTACCTTTCCATACAGTTTAATGTATCGCTTTAAATTATACCCCGAACTCATTCGAGAATACTTGAGCGGGGCTGACAAAAACATACTTTTCATTGTTTTTGCTTTTTCTGTGTAAAAACTATAACTCGAATCAATAGAGTAACCGAAAGCATAAAAATCTGTGTTTTTGTGGTTGAATAAAATCGCTTTTATCTTTCCTATACCGATAGCCTCATCTCCCACTGTTCTTTCCTCATACATAATTTTTAGCTTATCGTCTACTTGCAAGTGAAAGAAATCGATTGACCAGGAGTATATAGTAGCAATTTCATCTACCAAAGGATAGGTAATTGTTGGGTTTTGCACTTGTCTGTCTATCGCAAAAGATAAGTTACCTCCTTTTCTGATACGCGCACTGATTTCTTTCTCCACAACAGTAACCTTTTTTCTCTTTGCCTGAACTGCTACCGTGTCATTAAAATCAAAAATGAAATACTCTACTGCATTTTTGATATAAATCGCATATTGTAAATTATTTACCGAATCATCATCTATCCTACAAAGCATGTAATATTCTTTGTTGGGTGAGATATAATTTAAATCTAAGCTATCCTTTGATATGTTGTAGGCTTCGTTTATTTCGGCCTGTGATACGTCATAATTGGCAAAAAGGTGACTCAAGGTCCAATCCCTTTGAACTAATCCTTCTTTTACATCAAAATTATTGAAATCAAATCCAAACCTCATATCGGGTGTTACCACCTCTATTTCATCTGGAAATTCTTGTGTTTGAGGCTTCTCTTCGTTGCACGACCACAACGAAACGCTAGCCACTAGCGCTATGGCAATAAATGGGTTTTTCATTAAAGTTAGTTGTTCTATTTCTTAATTCATCGTTTTATGAGCTTCCAGTCCACACTTCAAGAAATCCGCATAAAAAGATGCTCCTCCTCCTTTTTTGATGTCTGCGTAACTGATTGGGTTATTTAATAATGTTCCGTCTTCAGAAAGCAAAATATACCTGGGTTGAGCATTGTTCTTAAATACGATTGTTTCGAAGGTAAACCATTTATCACCAACGGTTTTAATCTTCTTCTTTTTTACTTTGCCGTTGTCATATTTGATGTCCACCTCTCCTTGTTCTTCTTTTGGAAGCTCAATATCCTCATCTACGTAAAGTGAAACTAAAATATACTCCTCTGAAATCAATTTCATTACCTCCTCATTTGGCCAAATGTTCTCCTCAACCTCTCTACAATTTACACATGCCCAACCTGTAAAGTCAATCAGCATTGGCTTTCCTTGTTCTTCGGCTGCTTTTCGTCCTTCTTCATAATCTTTGTATGCATGGAACATTTCTCCTCCAAAATAACTGTAGTGCATCGGTGGAGGGAAGCCACTCACGAGCTTTCTGTTTGCATTTTCACCGCCAGTTAATCCAGGAATTAAATACACAACAAATGCCAATATCATAACAGCAAAAGATACTCGAAAGAAAGAGAGTTTTGTTTTTCCATGATCGTGAGGAAATTTGATAAGACCAAAAAGATAAGCCACTAATCCTAATCCAATTAATATCCATAAAGCGAAGAATACTTCTCTTTTGATTAATCCCCATTGCATAACGAGATCTGCATTCGATAGGAACTTGATAGCAAGTGCTAATTCTAAAAATCCTAATACTACTTTTACTGAGTTTAACCAACCACCTGAAGAAGGTAGTTTTTTCATTAAACTTGGGAAGGCTGCAAAAATGGCAAATGGCAAACCTAACGCCAATCCGAATCCAGCTAATGCCACAGTAAGTGGAAGTGGACCATCTTTTAACACTCCTGCCAACACTGAACCTAAAATTGGCCCAGTACAAGAAAACGATACAAGAGCCAAGGTCAATGCCATTAGAGCAATCCCAATAATTCCTCCCACGTTTGAGGCAGAATCTACTTTGTTACTCCATTTTGAAGGAAGAGTAAGCTCGTAGTAACCCAAAAATGAAAAAGCAAAGAATACAAAAACTGCGAAAAACACCAAGTTCAATATTGGGTTTGTTGCAATTCCATTCAATACTTGCGGGTCGGCATCCGTAAACCAAAAGGGCAAACTGAGTGAGGTGTAGATTAAAAAAATGAATAATCCATACAAGGCGGCTTTACCAAATCCTCCTTTTGAATCTTGACCTCCTTTTGTAAAGAAACTGACAGTCAAGGGAATCATCGGGTAAACACAAGGAGTTAAAATAGCAAAAAGTCCTCCTCCAATTCCTAACAAAAAGAGTAACCACAGTCCTTTTTTTTCTGCGCTATTGGTTGATTCTCCTCCACAATCAGCTACCGGATTATTCAGGTCAAAGTTTTCCATTGCTGGTAAAATTTCAAGTGCATTGGAGGTAGCCGAATTGGTGGTTGCCTCTTTCACTATGTTTCCTGTTGCGGCTTCTACTCTAATTTCCTCGTAGGTTGGAGGCAAACAGTGGCTTGTGTCGCACAACATATAAGACAACTCAACAGTAAAAAACTCCTGTCCTTCGTTTATGGCAAATTGTTGGGTAAAAGTCACTTCGCTTTCGTAGTAACGGCTATCGGCATCGTTTACTTCTTCGTACACTTCGTGAATTTCTCCCAGCTCCTTCATCTCGCCTTCCAGTTTTCCAACTGTATCGGCAACATAGAATTCTGTAGGAATTATCATGTCGCTTACTTGCTTGTTCGCATAAATATGCCAATGTTTATCCAAAATTGCCGTTGCACTAATCTCAAAAACAGTGTTGGAAAGTTTTTTGGAGGTAAACTTCCATTGTGCAGGGTCTTCAATTCCACTTCCTTGCGCTTCTTCTTGTGTGGTCATTTCGTCTCCTTGTACTAGTTTCAATTCTGGAGACGCCACTTCATTTGTCATGTTTTCCCCTGCATTCAAACGAAATGTGTGAGAAGCATCACTCGGAGGCAAACACATAGATTCGTTACACACCATGAAATATACACTTCCCTCAACTTGAAATAGCTGGTCTGATTTTAACTTAATTTTTTGCTTTAAAACGGCTTTGGTTTTAAAAAAAGTCAAATTCATTTCAAAATTGGGGTCGTATTCTTTGTACGTTTTGGATTCGGTGGTTTTGCCTATCAATTCATAATTTGGATTGGGCGTAAAAGTCACTTCCGTAGCTACCGGACCATCATCACTTTCTAATATCTGAGAATATACATGCCATCCTTCCTCAATGGATGCTGTAAAAATCAAAGTTGCTTCTGTTCCATTTTGTTCCACCGAATATTCCCAATCTACTGGGTCGTACACCTGAGAATATGCTACAAAAGCCGCAAAAGCTAAAATAATTGTTGTGATGAGATTTTTCATATCCTAATATTTTGGGAATAGTAAAGTTAGCCTTTTTGCCGATTTTCACCCATCTTACTCGACAGAAAAAATTATTCTACTTCGAACTCCACTTTTTTCTTCGTCTCTTCCTCTCCTTTCAGTTTATCTAACCAAGATTTCTTCTTCTTAGATTTCTCCTTCTTCTTATCAACCGGCTCCAATTTTTTTGTTGTCTCTTGTTTCTTTTCACTCACTTCCCACTCTACTTCAAATTTTGGCTTGGGCTTCGGTTTATCTGTTGTTTTCAGAGCAGAACTGTCATTTTTAAAAAGCCCGAATTCATCTTTCAAAATTCCCTTTATATTTCCCTTCTCTTCAGCACGCTTCTGCTCTTTGTATGTTTTCCTACCCTCTTTATCTAGTTTAAAAATAGGGTTATCGATTGTTCCAGTCATTAACAAAAATAATCGAGCACCGCTTCCATCGTCCACAACGTAACCATATTCCGTGTCCTTCTTTTTTGTCAAAATATCTTTTAACCTAAGGTTAATACCGTAATTAATATCAAAATCAAAACTTTGAGTTCCGTACAACCCAATATCCATAGCGGATGTTTTGATGGACATGAAGGGTATATGAATCATTCTATTTCGGATTTCGAGCGTATTGCTAAATTCCGAAAACTTAACCCGCTTCAGTCTTTTAGCTAGTTCATCCACTTTCACGATGCTTTTGGAAATGACATTGGACTTGAGGTATTCGCCAATTTCGTCAAACAATTCCAAATCCTTTATTTCTCCTTCCGAAATAGAATATTCTGCATTTACAACCAACGAGTTTAACTCTATTTCCAAATGCTGATTCAAGTCAGATTGAATGGAAACTATGGCATTGGCTCTACCAGTTAAGTGTTCGCTTCGCAACACATTTTGCTCAAAATTATTGAACCTCAACAACAAATCACTCATGTCGATTTGACCTAAAATAATATCAGATTTTAATCTAAACCCTTGGTTATTGACCATCAGATCCCCTTTTAAATTGACACGTCCCTTATTCGATGTGAACAGCAAGTCGTTGGTTTTGATTCCACTTTCATTCATACTCAAAGATCCTGAAACTTGCTCCAACTGATGTTTTTGATAGGTAAGTTTTTCTACTGATACTCTCAGCGTTGCCTTTATTTTATTGGGTAAGAAAACACCGGTGGTATCGTTCCCTTGTTCTACTTCAAATTTTTCATTTCCTAATAATTCATCTAATTCCAAAAACTTGGACTGAACATAAATGTTCGCATCTAATATTTGATTATTCACCAAGTAGGGCATAAAATTGGAAAACTGACTACTAACTGATAGATCTGAATTTCCGTAACTCCCTGTTAAGTTTGCGTTAGACTTAAACCTATTAAATGCAATATCTCCATTGAAATTCGTGTAACTTGTTTCGTTGTTTCTCAATTTCAATGAGGCAGCTTTCAGTTTAGCACTGCCTAAAAACTCCGTTACCTTAAGGTTTCCATTTCTAAAACTCCCTCTAAACTCATTGTTTAATGCAAGTGTTCCTCCCATCGATTCAATGCTTTCAATATTTAGAAATTGAGCCAACTGACCAAGCTTAAAATCACCTTTGATTTCTGTGAATACTGTTTGAATGGAAGTCCCTAGAAGTTTTCCCTTGAGTTCAAAATTACCACCACTCAATTTACCTTGGCCCTTTGTCAGTTCTATTCTTTGGTTGTGTGGAGATAAATCATACTTACCTACTAATTCAAGTTCTTGGAGCTTTACACCCGAGTTGCTCTCAGTAACTGTGCCTCTTTCAATGGAAAAATCTGCTTTTATTCTTGGAATCTCCTCCTTTTTATTTGTTTTAATTTCTATGTTTCCGTTTACAAATCCATCCGTTTTATAAGCTTGGAGCCTAGCGCTTACCTCGTTTGGCATGAGCGTAAACACTTCAGATATTTCCACATTTTTGGCTACTGCATTGATTGTGTTTTCCTTATTAATGAGGTTAAAAATAGCATTGAGATCCAAGGACATTTCTCCTACTTTGAGCCTTCCTTTTTCCAACTCTACCTTTGCTGCATCAAAAACAGCCTTCTTCACCGATAACAAGCTTGGCTTTTCATTAAAATACACTGTGCTATCATTTTGTATGGTGGATATCCAAAGGTCTGAGTTAATGGAAACTACTGATGAGTCCGAATCGAAATCACCCGCAAACTGGGCGGAATTGAGAGTAAAAACAGCTCGGTTCTTACTTTTTTCATTGGAATAGCTCACTTCTACTCGATTCAGATTTACTTCTTTTAAGCTAAAACTTAAGGGCGCATCAGTCGAATCTTTTTTTTCAGTTTTTTTCCAAAAAATATAATTCTCATCCCCTTTTTTGTTTACCAACAAATTGAGTTGTGCGTCATCCAGATCAATTTCTCTCACCTCATAATTTCCAGAGAAAAGTGAACTTAACCCAAATTCTAGAGAGAAGTTTTCCGCAAAAAGGAGCGTGTCTTTTGAGTTTTCAGCTTCAATAAGCAAGTTGGAAAAATTGAGGCTGGCGTTAGGGAATTTTTTAAAAAAGGAAAAAGACACATCGTCTTCCTCAATTTTTAACTGAGCCTTGAGATAAGTATTCACTTCACCTATGGCATATTTTTTTATCTCTTTTTCATAAATGTTTGCAAGAACAATCCCGGAAACTATAACTAACAAAAAAAGAGAGACTAAAACCAAGGCTATTCTTTTTAGTCTCTTCCATCTCTTTTTTGAAACTACTGATTCTATTTGGGGTTCTTCTTCCATTATTTTATTGCCCTTTTGGACTGTTTTTACGTTTGAGTTAAACGCAAATTTAACGGAATAATTGCTCGAAAAGTTTGAGCAGGCAACGAAGATATCAAAGGTAGATTTTTAACAAAATCAATACTTTTCTCTCTCGTTCATTTATAGTTGGTAAGCTCTTTCAAAGTCGGACTCACGCACTATTAATTGAACAGTTGGTTTGTATCTCTCTGTCTTAACTGTGAATAAGGTTTCGTTTTGTACGTCATTCGCAATCAAATATCGTCCTAAATTAAATTGTCGGTATCACATACGTATAAATGAAAATATTCTCTAACTGTTTTCATGAACCAAATTTGACGTGTGGATCAAAAATCTTCTTGAGGTAACCGAACAAGTCAAAAAGACTATCAATCTACATAAAACCTAAATCAAGCTGAGCTTCTTCGCTCATCATGTCTTTGGTCCAGGTGGGGTCAAAAACCACTTGTACTTTGGCAGATTTTACTACTTCAATTCCCCTGATTTTATCTTCTACCTCCACGGGAAGTGTTTCAGCTACGGGACAAGAAGGAGAGGTTAGCGTCATATCTACTTCAACGTTCAACTCCTTATCGATTCTTACATCGTAAATTAGTCCGAGCTCATAAATATCTACTGGGATTTCTGGATCAAAAATTGTTTTAATCACTGCTATAATCGTGTCTTCTAATTCCTTTTTTTTCATCGTTCTATGCAGTTTGTTGCATCAATAAAGCGTATACTTTCATTTGTTTTACCATACTCACAAGGCCATTGGAACGAGTTGGTGATAAATGTTCTTTTAGTCCAATCTTGTCTATAAATTCTAGTTTTGCATCCACAATTTCCTTTGGATTTTGGTGATTGAGCACTCTTATAAGTAAGGCTATTATTCCTTTCGTTATAATCGCATCACTGTCGGCAGAATAAGAAATAATGCCGTTTTCTTTTTCAGCATGTAACCATACTCTCGACTGACAACCTTTAATTATGTTTTCGTTCGTTTTTTGGTCCTCCTCGATAATCGGCAGTTCTTTTCCAAGCTCAATGATGTGTTCGTACTTTTCCATCCAGTCGTCAAACATCGAAAACTCCTCAATAATTTCATTTTCTATTTCTGAAATGCTCATGCCCTTATTTATTTTGATTCAAAATTAGTGAAAATACTCGGGTATTGCAATCATTCTTATTTCAGAATAAACGATTCTGGTAAGCGAAAGAATAAGAATTGTGCTGATTGTAAAAAAAGCGATTTATTTGTTATGCTTGCATAATAAATTTTTGCTATATTCGTTCAAAGCAAATAAATGAAACCAGAAGAAACCATCGATTTTAATATCCGAAGTACATGGCACAAAATAGCCAGAATGTACAATCTGCAAGCTGCTGAACACGGTGTAAGTATGGCAACTGGTATGGTTTTATTGAATATAGATTTAAAGGAAGGCACACCATCTACTAGTTTGGGACCAAAAATGGGAATGGAATCCAGAAGTTTAACTAGAACACTAAAAAACCTGGAAGAAGAGAAAATCATTTACCGAGAAGTGGATAAACTCGACAAAAGAAAAGTCCGGATTTTCTTAACCGAATCTGGGAAAGAAAAAAGAGAAATTTCAAAGAACAAAGTGATTCAATTCAACGAACATTTGAGACAGAACATAAAAAACAAGGATTTGGAAACTTTTTTTAAAGTCATGGAGAATATAAACCAACTCATAGATGAAAATCACATTTTTTTATCTACCGAAAAATAATTTGTGCCTAGAAAACGGCATATAAAGTCAACATTTAGATTATGAAAAGAAACATTAGAAGAGTAGCAGTAATAGGATCAGGAGTGATGGGCTCACGAATTGCCTGTCATTTTGCCAATGTAGGATTGGATGTTTTATTGCTAGACATCGTTCCAAATGAAGCCAAGGAAACTGACAATAAAATGGCGAGAAACAAAATTGTAAATGATGCATTGAAATTTGCCTTAAAATCAAACCCCTCGCCCATTTACAGCAAAAGCTATGCAAGTAGAATTAAAACCGGAAACTTAGAAGACGATATTCATTTAATCTCTAAAGCCGATTGGATAATTGAAGTGGTTGTTGAAAGATTGGACATTAAACACCAAGTTTTTTCCAACATTGAAAAACACAGAACGCCAGGAACGATAATTTCATCTAACACATCAGGAATTCCCATTCACATGATGCTAGAAGGAAGAAGCGAAGATTTCCAAAAACATTTCTTAGGAACTCACTTTTTTAACCCTCCAAGGTATTTGAAGTTGTTTGAAGTAATTCCCACTCCAAAAACTGACCCAGCCGTGGTGGATTTTTTGATGGACTACGGATCAAAAATATTAGGAAAAACTTCTGTTTTAGCCAAAGATACTCCCGCATTTATTGCAAATAGAGTGGGTGTTTTTTCTATTCAAGCTTTGTTCCACACAGTGGAAGAAATGGGATTAACTGTAGGTGAAGTTGATAAACTGACTGGACCAGTAATGGGAAGACCAAAATCTGCAACTTTCCGAACCTGTGACGTAGTAGGATTGGACACTTTGGTTCACGTAGCAAATGGAGTGAAAAACAATTGCCCAAATGACGAAAGAAGTGATTTGTTTGAAATACCTAGTTATGTTTCCAAAATGGTGGAAAACGGATGGCTTGGTAGTAAATCCAAACAAGGTTTTTATAAAAAAGTAAAAAATGCCGAAGGCAAAAGTGAAATTCTGGAATTGAACTTAAAAACTCTGGAATACCAACCTAAAACGAGAGGGAATTTTCCAACTCTTGAAATGACAAAATCTGTCGATAATTTGAAAGACAGGACCAAAATGTTGTACAACGGAATGGACAAAGCGGGTGAGTTTTATAAAAAATCATTCAACGGAGTTTTCCAATATGTGACTAACCGAATACCAGAAATATCAGATGAATTGTACCGAATTGACGATGGATTAAAAGCTGGGTTTGGATGGGAATTAGGGCCATTTGAGTCATGGGACGCCATTGGGGTAAAAGCCGCAATCAAATACATGGAAAAAGCAGACTTGAAACCTGCCCAGTGGGTATATGATATGTTGGATGCTGGTAACGAAACCTTTTATAAAGTAGAAAACGGAACTCGCTTGTATTATGATATTCCTAGTAAATCGTATAAAGTAATTCCTGGAACGGAAAACTTAATTTCATTAGAAAACCTAAGAGATAGCAATTCGGTTTGGAAAAATGCGGGAGTACATATTATTGATTTAGGAGATGGAGTGTTAAATGTAGAATTCCATACTAAAATGAATACGATTGGAAGTGAAATACTTCAAGGATTGAACAAAGCCATTGATTTGGCAGAATCCGATCCAAAATGGAAAGGAATTGTAATTGCAAATGAAGGTCAAAACTTCTCGGCTGGTGCCAATGTGGGAATGATATTTATGATGGCGATTGAGCAAGATTGGGACGAATTAAATTTCGCTGTCAGAACTTTCCAAAACACCATGATGAGATTGAGGTATTCATCCATCCCTGTAGTAGCTGCTCCTCACGGAATGGCACTGGGTGGTGGTTGCGAAATTTGCTTGCATGCCGATAAAGTAATTGCCAATGCCGAAACCTACATGGGATTGGTAGAGTTTGGAGTGGGATTAATTCCTGGTGGTGGTGGAACCAAAGAATTTGTGGTGAGATTAAATGACGAACTCAAAGAAGGTGACATTCGCACCAATCAATTAAGAAATAGATTCTTGACAATAGGTCAAGCCAAAGTTTCAACCTCTGGGAAAGAGGCTTTTGAACTGGGTTATTTGAGAGAGGGACAAGACGAAGTAATTGTGAGCCGAGCACACCAAATTGGCTATGCCAAACAACAAGTGTTGTTGATGGATGCCAAAGGTTATGTAGAAAAACCACAACGAACCGACATTGAAGTAATGGGGAACGAAGGAATAGGAATTGTGTATGTGGGAGCTCACTCCATGAAAGCAGGAAACTACATTTCTGATCATGATCAATTAATCTCTGAAAAACTAGGAACGGTAATGTGCGGAGGGGAATTGTCTAAAAGAACCAAAGTATCTGAACAGTATTTATTGGATTTAGAGAGAAAGACTTTCTTGGAATTGTGCCAACAACCAAAAACACTTAAAAGAATTGAGAGTATTTTGAAGACGGGGAAAGTGTTGAGGAATTAAGAACCTCCTAACAGGTATTTCTCCTGTTAGGTTTGAAAGAAAAAATAGTTGGATTATGTTGGGCTTCGATACAATTTTTCTTGTAAAAATTACTCAGCCAGCAGCTAGCACTAAACCGAACCCTAAGTTCGATCCCGACAATTCGGGAGAGCGTTCCGAAAGGTGATGAATTAAAGACGGAAACATACCTAACAGGAGAAATACCTGTTAGGAAATGAAAAATAAAACTAAAAAACATGAAAGCATATATAGTAGCAGGTTACAGAACAGCAGTAGGGAAAGCGCCTAGAGGGATGTTCAATTTTTACAGAGCAGATGATTTATCGGCAGATGTTATAAGACATTTGATGAAAAATGTGCCGAATGTAGCTGCCGAACAAATTGATGATGTAATTGTAGGAAATGCAACTCCGGAAGCGGAACAAGGATTAAACATTGGAAGAATGGTTTCTTTGATGGGGTTAGATTCTGAAAAAGTACCAGGAATGACAGTGAACAGATATTGTTCTTCTGGATTGGAAACGATTGCAATTGCCTCAGCAAAAATAAACTCTGGAATGGCAGATTGTATCATTGCCGGTGGAGTAGAAACCATGTCACCCATTCCATTTGGAGGTTGGAGATTGGTCCCGAATGCAAGCGTTTCCAAGAAAAGCCAAGAATGGTATTGGGGAATGGGATTAACTGCAGAGGCTGTTGCTAAACAATATGGTGTAACAAGAGAAATGCAAGATGAATTTGCAGTAAACTCCCACGCCAAAGCAGAAAAGGCAATCGATAGCGGAAGATTTCAAGACGATATTGTTCCAATTTTCATGAAGGAAACTTATTTGGATGAAAACGAAAAGCAACAAACTCGTGATATTGTTTGTGAAACAGACGAAGGAGTGAGAAGAGGGACAAACCTAGAAGGTTTGGCAAGGCTAAGACCTGTGTTTGACGCAAGAGGAACGGTTACTGCAGGGAATGCTTCACAAACTTCGGATGGAGCAGCATTTGTGATGGTGGTTTCTGAAAAGTTTTTGAAAGAAAATAACTTGACACCAATAGCAAGATTAGCTTCTTATGCAGTAGCAGGATTGGAACCAAGAATTATGGGAATGGGACCTATTTATGCCATGCCAAAAGCATTGAAACAAGCAGGTCTTTCGCTTAACGACATTGAACAAATAGAACTAAACGAAGCTTTTGCTTCGCAATCTGTTGCTGTGATGAACGAATTAGGGTTAAACCCTGATATCGTAAATGTAAACGGAGGGGCAATTGCACTCGGTCATCCACTTGGATGTACTGGAGCAAAATTATCGGTTCAGTTATTTAACGAAATGAGAAAAAGAGGGCAGAAATATGGTGCAGTAACTATGTGTGTAGGAACTGGACAAGGTGCTGCGGGGATATATGAATTATTGAGCTAAAGCTTAAAGATATTAGAACCTAGATGTTAGATAATAGACTTTAGGATTCTTTGAAAACAATTAAATAATAAATATTGGATTTATAGCTCTAACATCTATAATCTAACATCTAAAAATCTAAAATAAAATGGAAGCAATAAAAGGAGGAGAATTTATCATCAGAGACACGAAAGCAAACGAAATATTTATCCCAGAAGAATGGACGGAAGAGCAAAAAATGCTTGCCGACATGTGTAAAGATTTTATCAAAACTGAAATCATGCCACACTTGGACAGAATGGATTCTATGGAAGAAGGATTTATGCCTGCTTTGATGGACAAAGCTGGTGAACTAGGCCTGCTAAGCATTTCAATACCTGAGGAATTAGGAGGAATGGGAATGGATTTTAAAACGAGTATGCTCGCAACAGAAGCATTGGGAGGAAGTTACTCTTTCTCGGTTGCCTACGGAGCCCATACAGGGATTGGAACTCTACCTTTGTTGTATTACGGAAACGAAGAACAAAAAGCGAAATACATACCAAAGTTAGCCTCTGGAGAATGGAAAGCATCATACTGTCTGACAGAGCCAAATGCAGGAAGTGATGCTAATTCTGGGAAGACAAAAGCTGTACTTTCTGAAGATGGAACGCATTACGAGATTACGGGTCAAAAAATGTGGATTACCAATGCAGGTTTTTCGCATTTACATACGGTATTCGCTAAAATTGATGATGACGAAAAACTGACGGCTTTTTTAATAGAAGCGGATAGTGAAGGAATCACATTGAATGCGGAAGAGAAAAAAATGGGGATAAAAGGTTCTTCTACGCGTCAAGTGTTTTATAACAAAGTAAAAGTACCCGTTGAAAACATGCTTTCTGAAAGAGAAAATGGATTCAAAATTGCCTTAAATATCCTGAATATTGGTAGAATCAAACTATCTATCGGTACCACTGGAGCTGCTAAAGAAATTGTAACGGAATCAGTAAAATATGCAAACGACAGAGAGCAATTTGGGAGACCCATTGCTAAATACGGAGCAATAAGAAACAAGCTAGGAAAAATGGCTGTTTCTATTTTTGCTAGTGAATCTGCCAACTACAGAGCAGCGCAAAATATTGACGATGCTATCAAAGCATTGGTTGAAGGAGGAATGAGTAAAGAACAAGCAACCCTGAAAGGAATTGAGCAGTTTGCACCTGAATGCGCTTTGCTTAAAGTAGTGGGATCTGATTGTTTAGATTTTGTTGTAGACGAAGGAGTTCAAATTCATGGTGGAATGGGATATTCTGCCGAAACCTTGGTTGAGAGAGCTTACCGAGATGCACGAATCAATAAAATTTTTGAAGGAACAAATGAAATTAACAGGCTTCTTTTGGTCAATATGATTCTGAAAAAAGGAATGAAAGGAGAAATAGACTTGATGGGCCCTGCAATGAAAGTAGCAGACGAAATCATGTCTGTACCAAGTTTTGAAGAAGGAGAGGGTGGTTTATTTGCAGCTCAAAAAAAGTCACTAGCTGGATTCAAAAAAGCAATTTTGATGGTTGCTGGATCTGCAGTTCAAAAACTAATGGCAACTCTAGCCAAAGAACAAGAAATTTTGATGAACAATGCCGACATGATTATTGATACCTATTTAGCTGAATCTATTATGCTTAGGGTTGAGAAATGTGTTGAATTAAAAGGAGAAGAAGCTTGCTCGGTTCAAATAGAGATGGTAAAAGCATTCTTTTATGAGGCTTCTCAACGTATAAATAAATCTGCCACAGACGCTTTAAACTCATTTGCAGAAGGTGATGAACTAAAAATGATGCTGATGGGATTGAAGAGATTTACCAAGCACGAACCCCTCAATATTACCTCTTGTTATCAAAAAGTTGCGCTTAAAATAATAGAAGAAAATAACTATTGTTTTTAATTAATCAAAGTTTTACTTTTCTGTTCAAAATCTGAACAGAACTATGCTAACAAAACTCGATAATGAACTGGCTATAGAAAGGCAAAAACTAAATGCTCTTTTAGAAATCACCAATTCTATAAATAAAAATTACCAGGTAAGTGAACTGCTAAATCAGTTTGAAAATGTGATGCGTTATTACATTGGGGTTTCTAGGCTGGCATTCATAAATAATCGGAATAACTGGAAGTGTATTTTGGTTTTCGGTATTCAAGGTGATTGTTCTGGTTTTGACAAAACAAAAATGCTTTCTATAAAAAAATCCACTCTTTTAAAAGAGGTCAATATAAAGGAGTTTAAAGATTTTGATCTTATTTTGCCCGTTTTTCATAAAGGCATACCGCTCTCTTATATCCTTATAGGCGGAATAAAGGAAACCGAAATGACTTCCTTCATCTCGGATCACGTAGG
>Ga0209653_1000241_pt1 | contig 48686 bp, 37 predicted proteins | sample SaaInl6LU_22_DNA_FD_184644 | JGI IMG/M metagenome (GOLD analysis project Ga0209653, IMG submission 184644) | Marine microbial communities from expanding oxygen minimum zones in the Saanich Inlet - ESP_116LU_22_DNA (SPAdes) (version 2) | ecosystem: Environmental > Aquatic > Marine > Intertidal... | reverse complement strand
ATCCGTTTAATACGCACCTCACTTATTAAGTGCTTTGCATTTTATAAGCGCCTCGATAGCTCAGTTGGTAGAGCAGCGGATTGAAAATCCGCGTGTCCCTGGTTCGATCCCGGGTCGAGGCACCATTTCTTACTTTTTTATTGTTATTAATCAATGCTTTACAATAAACAAAATAAATCAATACCGTAAAAAATACCGTTAAAGCCATTTAATATTTTTATCTTAGGCTATACAAATCTGGTTTGCGTTATTTACTTCGGACAATCTGGCTACTGCTAGCTAAGCAAGGCATATTGGTTTATGTAGGTTAAAGATGCTTTAATAATAAGCTAAAGGATGTTGATGCTATCTATAATCAACATGATTACTTTAAAAAGCGAAATGCCGCGCTATGTAAACTCTCAGGAAATGTGAGCAGCTTAATTAATTTGTATTTGTTTTTCCTAGTTGAAACTGCTCTTTTTTTCGGGGAGATTACAGTTAGTAGTTATTACGCATACAAAAACACCCCTTACATCTTTTGTAAAATTTCTTTATTATAATTCAAACAAATTATGCAAAGGATATCTTATGAAGTTCAGATTATACCTATTTATCGTTATTGCATTACCTTTATTCTTGTCTAATGTGTCAGCAGTTAATGCAAAGCAGTTTAATGTTTTGTTATTTACCAAAACTGCAGGTTGGCATCATAGTGCGATCCACGATGGTATAACGGCCATAAGAGAATTATCGTCACGTCATGATTTTGGTCTGGAATGGCACGAATATGCAGATTTAGTGATAAATGATGACTATTTAAGTAAAATTGACGTTGTTGTATTGATGAATACAACCGGTGATATTTTCAATGCAGAACAAGAACAAGCTTTTAAGAGATTTATTCAATCAGGTAAGGGTTTTGTAGGTATTCATTCCGCGTCTGATACAGAGTATGATTGGGAGTGGTATGGCAAACTAGTTGGGCATTATTTTGAGATACATCCAGAAAATCAATCTGCTATGTTAATCAAACAAAATAATCGTTTCCCAGGTATGCAAGGTTTTAATGATAAGCATCTGTGGACAGATGAATTTTATAATTTTTTACCCGCTAATGTGGATGGTTTAAATTATTTATTGACTGTAGATGAATCTACCTATAACCCAAAAGCAAATTGGGGCGATAAAAAATCAGATGGTATGGGAGAGTTTCATCCTATTGCTTGGTATCACGAATTTGATGGTGGACGCTCTTTTTATACTGCTCTTGGACATATCCCCGGTGTGTATAGAGATGAAGTCTTTTTATCACATATTTATGGTGGTATTTATTGGGCAGCTACTGGGAAAGGGATCAGTGAATAAGTTTTACAACCTTAACAAAGTTAATCCATAAAGTTTTTTAATATAAAAGACGTCATTAGACATTTTCAGATGCATAAATGGTGCCCCAACCCTAACTTGAACAGGGGGTCTGCTGATTAGAACTCCATCCATTTCATAGATATTATTCATAAATTATAAAATTTTAGTACTCATTTACTAAATAAGTGACTGATAATTCATCATTTTCATCTATTAAGTGTTTAAATTTATTAATACTTAATTGAGCTGCAACATATACAAGAAATCTATATGCACCAATGGAAATGGCGGGTATCGCAATTTAATTAAAGCTATTAATTACTAATGCGAACAGACCTAACTATTACACTCCCTTATGGATCGCATTCGGCTGTTAAAGGAACTAGTTGAGTAAGTAAACTAATAGCACATAAATACATCAATTCGTTCTGATTGATTTATAATAGCTACTTCATTGTTAATATCGTATATTTCTAATAAGAGCTAAATCTAATCAAACTGTTGTAGTTGTTTGAATACTTTCATGAAATCAACTATCTTTTCAGACATACATAAGTTTATATCAGTCCAAGTTTCATACTCATTAATATCGGTATTATCAAGGTATATTACAACTCTGCAAGCAATCTTGTCTTCTAAATAATCACTGAGCTGTATTCAATATTCTTTCTGTGTAAATTGATTTTTGACATACACTAGAGCATGCAATTAATGCATAACATACACAAAAATAACCAACAGAGCCTGTAGAAAAAACATCCCTGTTTGCGCTAGAAGATTGTGTTTAGTAACCGATGACTTCAATTACATTCCGGTCATACACTTTATGTGCATTAAATTTTAAACCTACTGTAAATAATTTGTTTGGCTCAATTTTGCTATGACCGTCCATGGGTTTCCCATATATGTGCTAGTGATATGAAAGCTTTGGATATAAATGGTGTATCTAAATTAATACATATTGAAATGCTCATATGTTAAAACTGAAAAACAATCATTAACAAACAAATAACAAAAATACGAAATCTAATTATGGAATTTCGTAATTGTTGTTTAAATTAGTGACCTTTAAGATGAATTTCAATATAGGAGAAACACAACATGGCAAATGTAAAACAATCACAATCTAGTCATAAAATAATACCTTTATTTAAAAAATCAGTGTTAGCGGTTTCACTACTATCGATTTTACATTCGGCGCAAGCTCAAGAAAATCAAGCTGTTTCTGCAGACGACACTCAAGATGTAGAAGTTGATGAAGTCATTGAAATTCGTGGTACACGAGCCAATCTAAACAGTGCACAAAATCTAAAAAGACTTTCTGACACCTTAGTTGACTCAATTACGGCTGACGATATTGGTACATTACCAGACCGAAGTGTACTTGAAGCTATACAGCGCTTGCCAGGTGTTTCTATTGAACGATTTGCAGGCCCCGATGATCCAGACCATTTCTCGGTAGAAGGTAGTGGCGCTATAATCCGTGGTTTAACACAAACGCGAAGCGAATTTAACGGTCGCGATTCTTTTAGTGCCAATTCTAGCCGTGGACTTTCTTTCCAAGACGTATCACCCGAGTTAATGGGCGGCGTTGATATATTCAAAAACCAAACTGCTGACATGATTGAAGGCGGTATTGGCGGCACGGTCAGTTTACGTACACGCAAGCCATTTGATTCTGACGGTCGTGTTATTGCCATCAGCGGTGATTACTCTTATGGATCGTTGGCCGAAGAGGGTACGCCAACATTCTCTGCTTTATATAGCGACCGCTGGGAATTAGACGATGGGGGTGAAGTAGGTTTGCTGTTTAACTTTGCACATTCAGAACTAGTAGGTGAGTCACATGGTATTCAGTCTGACGCTTTTGTCCAGTACTATGCACGCGACATTGCTGGCGCTGAATCATTCGTAGGTGAAGACAACGAAGGCCGTGTATGGTTACCGCAATCATCTAACGTAACACGTAAGCGTGACAACCGTGACCGCGACGGTATTTCAGCTGCATTTCAGTGGGAAAGCGAAGATGAGACTATGTTAGGTTCACTTCAGTACATCCGTTCTGACGCTAAACTTTCGTGGCACGAACACGCAATTAAATACCAAGGTGGTTACCGTGGTATCGACTCGCGTCGTACTCGACCATTAGATGGAACCGAATTCTCATTTGATGAGCAAGGACTCTTCCAAGCTGGTGTGATCACTAATAACGACGGCTGGCGTGCAGCCGACGGCAATAACGACAGAATTATTCGCTCATGGGAACAAGGCGGTACGCCGCTCTTTGGTCACCCATTCCAGTTTGATTCAAGATTACAAGACACAGAAAGCCTTGTTGAAGATTTATCTTTTAATTTCAAATGGCTAGTAACTGACAATCTGACACTTACTGCCGATGCTCAAATAGTTAAAGCTGAAGCTTCTGTAGCAGATATGACCATACACACAGCAAGTTTTGCAATGCAAGACTATGACGTGCGAGGTGGTACGCCATCTTTACGAATTATTGAGCCTTACAATGGTTTTAGAGATGCAAATCCTGATTCATACTCTGGACAAGTGTATCCTGGCTTTACTGACGATCCTCAAGGAGATGCAAACTGGTTCCAAGATCCAGCAGCAACATTCTTAAGAAGTGCAATGGAGCATTACGAGCAATCTGAAGGCGACTCTAAAGCATTCCGTTTAGACGGTGAATACTTCCTAGAAAGTTCTGAGCTGTTTACCTCAATTCAAGCTGGTGTTAGATATGCCAAGCGCAAGCAAGATGTACTTCGTACCGGTTATAACTGGGGTTCTTTGCTGCCAGAATTTACAGGCGCAGCCCCTGCGGGTTGGTTAGATACCTTAGATTCATCTAACTTTGAATTGGTGGATTGGAGTGACTTCCAAGGTGGCGGTGTACTTGACCTTCCAGGTAACCAAGCTTGGTATGCTACCGAGGCTTACGTGCGCTCGTTTATGGATAACCCTAATTCTAACCCAATCACGACGGTAGATGGAGCATCTGGAGATTGGCAACGATTCACAGACCCACGTCGCAACAGTGCGCTTATTGGGGGAATATTTGACAATGGTGACGTTAACTTCACCGAAGAAACTAACCAATCCTTATACGTAAGAGTTAACTTTGAAGGCGACGGTGATTATCGCTACTCAGGTAACTTTGGCTTGCGCTATGTTAAGCTAGACAGAACGTCTAACGGTTTTGTTAACTTCCCTGAAATAATTCGCGATGGCCAAGATCCGAACTTAGTTCCACCAACAGAGCTTCTTGGTGCTCCGCTCTCCAATGTGATTGTACTTGATTGGATCAATGACCAAATAGCACAAGGTAATTACACAGACATAGCAGGTGCACTAGATGACACTGCCAATGCCTGGATTACCAATCAAAATTACTACCTGCCTACTGAAGATTTAGCCTATGGTAATAATGCTGACCAGTTTGTAGAAGCAGACACCGAGTACACAACTCTACTTCCAAGCATCAACGTTAAAGTTGAGTTAACAGACGAACTCATCGCACGCTTTGCAGCGTCAAAAGCCATTGCGTTACCCGATATTTCTGCCGTTAGAAATTCATCAGGTATTGGTCCAGGTACTGTTACCTCAGTTCGAGCAAATGATGGTGCTGACCCTGGTACTGAACCAGATCCAGTTGATAATTTGATTCAACGTGCGTTTATTCCATTTTGGCAAGGTGGTGGCGGTAACCCACTACTTGACCCAATGGAAGCTAAACAGTTTGATATTGCCTTAGAGTGGTATTTTGCGGATGTTGGCCAATTAAGTGCCACCTATTTCCACAAAACACTCGACAACTATTTTATACAAGGGTCTTTCCCTCGTGAAATAACTAATCCATCAAATGATACTACAAGAACAGTGCTGTTTGACTCAAATATCAATGGTGCGACCGGTAAAATGGACGGGTTAGAGTTAGCTTATCAGCAGTTTTATGATATGTTGCCTGCACCATTTGACGGTATTGGTATACAAGCATCGTATACTTACATCGATGCCTCGGGTGTACCAAACAACGAAATCGACTATGAAGACGAGTCTTGGTTTGGCAGTGACTTTGAAGATACCGGTATACGTGTAAACTTTGATGAAGTGCCTTTACAAGGTCAATCACGTCATACTGCTAACTTTATACTAATGTACGAGAAATATGATTGGAGTGCTCGTTTAGCTTACAATTGGCGTTCACGTTATTTAATTACCACGCGTGACGTTATTTCTAAAGCGCCACTATGGTATGATAATCACGGTCAATTAGATGGCTCCGTATTCTATAACGTTAATGAAAACATGACGGTAGGTTTTCAGTTTACAAACCTAACCGATTCACAAACAGAAACAATTATGCAATTGAACACCGGAGGCTTTGAAGCAGGACGTTCTTGGTTTACAATTGACCGACGCGCGGCCCTAGTATTTAGAGCTAATTTCTAAGATTATTAGTAAAATTTAGTAAGGCCCAATCCGCAACGGATAGGGCCTTTTTTATGGAGGTAATAAAATGACACGTCCTCTTAAAAAATTGATTATTTTAGGCGGTGGTTCGGCCGGTTGGATGACTGCTGCGGCACTGGGCAAAATACTTAACAATCAATTATGTGAAGTTCAATTAATAGAATCAGATGACATTGGCACCATAGGAGTTGGTGAAGCTACTATTCCGCAATTGATGGTTTACAACAAATTAATTGGGTTGGACGAAAACGAGTTTATACGTGAAACCAAAGGCAGCTTTAAACTGGGCATTCAATTTACCGATTGGGATAAAATTGGCAATAGCTATTTTCATGCTTTTGGCGATCTAGGTAAAAACATGGAAGGCGTACAGTTTTATCATTACTGGTTAAAAATGCGTGCGCAAGGTAAAGCCGAGGATCTTGACCATTATTCTTTGTCATCAACTGCGTGTAACGAAAACAGGTTTATGCGTCCAATTGATGCGGGCAACTCCCCATTGTCTAATATAGCCTATGCTTTTCACTTTGACGCTGGCTTATATGCTAAATATTTGCGCAAACTTTCCGAAGGCTGGGGCGTAAAACGCACCGAAGGTAAAGTTGCAGAAGTAATGCAGCATGAAAACGGCAATATCAAGTCGTTGATTATGGAAAATGGCGACGAGCACAGCGCAGACTTTTTCATTGACTGCTCTGGCTTTAAAGGATTGTTAATCAATGAAACTTTAGGGTCAAAGTTTGAATGCTACAAAAAGTGGTTACCCTGCGACAGAGCAGTAGCCGTCGCGTCTGAAACCGACGGTAAGCCTTGGCCCTTTACGCGCGCAGCTGCACAAAAAGCAGGTTGGCAATGGCGGATTCCACTACAGCATCGTACCGGTAATGGACACGTTTATTGCAGTGACTTTATGAGCGACGAAGAAGCCAAACAGATTCTATTGTCTAATTTAGACGCTCCGGCTATTGGCGAACCACGTTTAATTAAGTTTAAAACCGGCCACCGCAAAGAAGTATGGAAGAAAAACTGCATGGCAATTGGCTTATCTGCAGGATTTATTGAGCCTATGGAATCCACCGCTCTGCATCTTATTCAAACTGGTATATCTAAATTATTTGCGTTTTTCCCACACCAAGATCATGCACAAGCAGACATTGACGAATACAACCGACAAATGGCCTTTGAATTTGAAGCAATTAGAGATTTTTTAGTTGCCCATTACTATGTGTCTAAACGTGACGACAGTGATTTTTGGAATCATATGCGTACTATGGAAATCCCCGAATCGCTACAGTTAAAGCTTGACCAGTTCACTAAAAATGGTCGTGTTTTCAGATATAACAACGAGTTATTTAATGATGTCAGTTGGTTTGAGGTACTGTATGGTCAAGGTATGCGTCCCGAGTCATATCATGCATTAGTCGATGTATTTCCGGAAGAAGAATTGCATAAACGCTTAGAAGGTATTAAAAACGTGATCAGAAAATCGGCCGACTACATGCCTCAACATATCGACTTTATTAAAGAGCAAATTGCACGCTAATGGTTCTAAATACTGAAATATCATCACGTATAGTTAGCGTGGGCAAAGACAACATTCCCATTTTAGTCATAGACGGAGCTGTGCCTAATGCTATTACATTTAAACAGCATGCTATAAACAGCTGCAAAGATTTATTTGAACAAGGTCTATACCCTGGGTTTAGATGCAAAACCATGCCCCAATACAGTCGTTTATTAGTCGAGATTGTGAATGACCAAATTGAACAACACGTTAACCAGTTTGGGGGGTCGTTTGCCAAAATGACAAACGCAGATGCATATTTCTCTATGGTCACTAAAAAACCAGAAGAATTGGTTGAAGCCCAGCGCATTCCTCATTATGACAGGCCAGAGTCTGGGCAATTAGCCGCGGTCCATTATTTGTGTGACGACACACACGGCGGTACTAGTTTTTATAGGCACAAATCTAGTGCCAACGAAATTATAGATACCACTAAAGAAAGCAACTATTTGGTAACTTTGGCAGGCGAAACAAAATTGCATCCGCCTGAATATCAATATATGAATGGTGATACGCCATTGTTTGAACGCATCCATCAGGTTGAAGCAAAGTTTAATCGTATTGTTGTCTACCCAAGTAATTGCTTGCACTCAGGAGACATACCCAAAGACTTTGTACCAACAATGAACCCGCTTGAAGGCCGCTTTACGGTGACTGCGTTTTTAGAATAAAGTTACTTACAATAAAGCTATTTAGAAAACGCTTTAATGAAATGGTCAAGCTCTTCCCGCTTCTCTTGACTAAGCTCACTTAGCCACCCTCTAGCATGCTCGGGAATATGTTTGTATGTTTGCTCTGGGTCGTCAAAAACGTAATAGTTAAGTAAGGCTTTAAAGTGCTCTTTTTGTACCGGCGGCATGGTTTTTAACGCTTGCATGGTATGCAGAATGGCCGCAAAAGGCTTTGCTGTACCCATATTTGTTTGATTCCACCAATAGTTGATTAACACATTAAAGCTAGACAACGACTCCACATGATGCCACCAAGGTGTAGGAATATATATCGCATCACCTACTGCTAACTCTACCGAAAAGGCATGTTTGGCGGCCTCCTCATAGCGCGGAAAGCGGGTTAAATCAGGCTCAACTATATTCACCAAGCTAATGGCTTGACCGCTGGGCGTAAAATCAATAGGACCAATATATAAATTCTTGGTTTGTTCAGGCGGAAACAAGGTAAAACGCCTGCGACCAGACGCCACCACAGCAATGTTGTCAGATTCATCAAAATGCGGCGCCACAATCACTTTGTTACCAAACCAAATAAAAGGTTCTACCTCTGGACTAATTAAAGGATTACTTAGCTCACTGGCTAATTTAGGGAAATAATGCGCTACTGATGTGCACTGTGCGGCGTAATCTGCAACTTTGACCGCATCATTTAGTTTTGCAGTTTGATACATTAGCTGCAAGCACCTTTCAAGGGGCAAATTTGCCGCGTCAAAATTCATCCCATCAAACTCAGTGTTATAAAACATTCGACTTTTTTCAAGCACAGGAATACGAACAGTGGGTATTTGTTGCTGCGTTTGATTAATGCGGTCAGCTAAATAATGTAAGGCATCAACACTGCTGTTAGTCTGTTTAACAATATTCCAATGAGTAGCAAAATTTTTGATAACGAAGGGTTTCCCCATTGTTTGAAGTTCATTTTCAAATTGCGCTTTAGTGGGGCTTTCGATCACAAGTGGCGAAGGCATATCGTCGCGAGATAACACTACAATAACACTCCTAACAATAACGGGACTATAATATTTAACAATGGCAGTTTATCAATATTCTGCCACAAACACACTTTCAATCATGTTTTTTCATTATGATGTCACGGTTAATTTTTTGCACACTAAATTTAAATCCTTAGAATATTTTATGTAATTACAATAAAACATCAATTAGCGGCAAACAAATAGTATGCAGGCGCCCTTCTTAAATCCTAAAATAAACAATAGTAGTGTGCACTTACTATACATTAACCATTGATTATGGATGTTATAAAGCTACGAATATACCCAGGACCGTAAGCTGTCATTATGATCGTTTTCTGCTAATATTTAGCATTAAACTTTAGAAGTGCTGATTGTTGTCATAATTTTTTAGTATCTTTTTAATATTTTGATAAATTTCGGCGTAAGTATGTAATAAATAAAAATCTCGCAACATCAGTCTTGTAAGTCGCTAAAGGATGTGAACATGTTGAGCAAGCCAATCAAAAAAGTGATCATTTTAGGTGGCGGCACCGCCGGGTGGATGACCGGTGCAGCCCTAGCTAAATATTTGCATCATACCAAGTACGATATCACCCTAATAGAATCAGAAACGATTGGCACCGTAGGTGTAGGCGAGGCAACTTTGCCTCATTTGCGGCATTTTAATCAACGCCTTGGCATCGACGAAGCTGATTTTATGCGTAAAACTCAATCAACGTTTAAAATGGGCATTGAATTTATAAATTGGGGCAAACAAGGCGACGCTTATATACACCCTTTTGGCAAGCACGGTAAAGAAATAGGCGGCCTTGCTTTTCATCATTATTGGTTAAAAGCAAAGCAACAAGGCCAAGCCTCGGCACTGGCGGATTATTCATTATCGGTAAAGGCCGCTAAGGCAAATAAGTTTGAGTTTCCTAACCCAGACCACGACTCGATTCTATCCACATTTTCATACGCTTACCATGTTGATGCTGGTCTTTACGCTACCTACTTGCGTGAGTATTGTGAAAAACGACACGTGACGCGTGTAGAGGGGCAAGTAGAGCATGTTGAACAAGATACAGCGTCTGGCTATATTGAAGCTTTAGTACTCAAAAATGGTCAACGTATAGACGGTGATTTATTTATAGATTGCTCGGGGTTTAGGGGCTTATTGATAGAACAAACGCTCAACACGGGCTATCAAGATTGGTCTCATTGGTTACCATGCAACAGTGCTCAAGCAGTGGCTTGCGAACGCGTGGGTGAACTATCTCCTTATACAAAAGCCACCGCCCGCGATGCTGGATGGCAGTGGCGAATACCGCTTAGGCACCGTACCGGTAATGGCCATGTTTATAGTAATAATTTCACCAGTGACCAACAGGCACAAGAGACCTTATTGGCTAACCTAGACGGCAAACAACTCACTAATCCACTGCAACTGCGCTTTACCGCCGGCAAGCGCAACAAAGTGTGGCATAAAAACTGTATCGCAGTAGGATTGTCGAGCGGCTTTTTAGAACCTCTCGAATCAACCAGCATTTATTTGATAGAAAAAACCATCACCAGTATTGTCGACTACTTCCCTACCCACGGCGTTGCGCAAAGCGTTGTCGACGAGTTCAATAAAATAATTGATTCGCAATACACTAGAATACGTGACTTTTTAATTATGCATTACCATGTCACATCACGAGACGACACTGAATTTTGGCGATACGTGCGCAATATGGATATTCCAGACTCACTCAACACCAAAATAGAGCTTTATAAGCGCCAAGGCCATATTATTAAATATCAAGACGGTGTGTTTTTTGAAGATAGTTGGTTAGCCGTGTATGCCGGACAAGGCTTATTGCCCAGCACATATCATCCACGCGTTAATAAAATACCCACTTCCACACTGGCCGCAATCCTCAAACAAGAGCAAACTTCGGTAGCGTCAAGCGTGCAAGTAATGGCAAGCCACGAAAGTACACTTGAGCAGTATCTTGATCCGAGCAGCCCGCTACAAAACTATTCTGTCGCTCGTGCCAGTTTGTATGGTGAGCAATGATTGCATCTATATTAATTTACGGAAACTCACCATCATCGTGGTTAAGCGCCGCTATTTTAAAGCAATTGCTGGGGATAGAGGTGCATTTATTGCTGCCCCATAAGGACTTAAGTGATGGTCAGAGCGACGAGCAAAGAGCCCGAGAAAACGAATGGCTAAAAACTCCCTACTTTGAAACACTCTCGCCACGTGCATTAACTATTTTAGGGCTACTAGGGCTACAACAATCCCATTGGGTAAAATCATGTACAGTTAGTCCTCATTTGGGTAGTCGACTGCTCAATTCATTTAACGATCATATACATTTACAAGATACTATTTTGCCGCACTCTCCCATAGCACCTGATATAAACGGTGTGGGTTTCCAGCATTATTTAAGCGCTCTACACAATATTGATACACTCACCTCAGCACAACACACACGCTACGAAGACTATTCTTTAGCATGTGCATTATTGCGCCGTAAAGCCTTTGCCCAACCAGTGTCAGACCCAAACAGTATATTTTCAAGTTACGATATTGGCTTAAGCGTTGAGTTATGTAGTTTTACCAGACCCATAATAGGATTTGCACGGCAGTTAGGGGTAAATTTAATACCTGCAAGAAAGCTGCACATTGAAACTAAAGAAGGCAGTATTCAATCAATACAAACTGCTGCTGGTAAGCTGAGCGCGAGCTTGTACATTGATATGAGCGAACAACAAACACTCCGTGGCAGCCTATCGCCTAACAATTTATCACCACACTTAACCCCCAAGAGTGCGCCATCAACAACCGATACCGTGAGTGAGTATAACAAACAGGAGTTTACTCATGGCGTTCAACAAGTATCGCAAAAACATACACAATACAATACATGCCTCAAGTTTACAGCAGAAACAAACTCTAAAAACCTGCCATATTGCGACGAGTTGCGCATCCTAAACAACGGTCTTCTTTTAAGCCACAGCGTTGCTAATGACACTTATTATCAATACTTTTTTGACCGCGGTGCTCAGCATCTCAATACGGCACTGAGAGACATCAAAAAAGAAACTGCATTGAACGTAGCAAACAATTACACCGTAACCAATATACCACAAAATCTAAGCATGCCGGCGTGGCAAGGCAACGTGATTGTTATGGGTGACGCACAACCCCGTTCTTGTCTAATTGGCGGCAATGTGTTGAATCACACTATAGAGTCTCTTGGTCACTTGATTGACTTAATGCCAGTAGACGACAACTTTTCACTTAACACCCAAGAATACAACAGACTGCACATGGCTGAACAGTGTCACTATTTTGATTTTCAGCACACCTACTTAATGCTTAATCAGCTACCAAGCTCTAATTTTTATAACATATTCGGAACACTAGCAACAGCTTCATCCGCTAGCTTGCACAGGTATACGCTATTTAAGCAAAGCGGCTTTGACGCGCAATTTGAGAATGACCCGTTTGAAGCACACCAATGGCAAAACTTAATGCTGGCCATGGGCGTGAGCGTCAACGATATTCATCCTTTGGTATCTCCTAGCAACACAAGCCAATTTGCAAAGGCTAAACAACAACTAGTAAAAATTAAACAACTAGTAAAAATGGCAGCTGAAAGTCGTTAGCTTGTTGAGGCTTAAGCGCTGCGTCGTATGGCGCTTTTTAGGAGGTATTCTTTCTTGAGGTGTCGCATATTAGCAGATGAATTATTACAACAGAATACTATCGCTTCACTGAGAAGAGCCAAAGATAGTTCGTTAGTCATTAATTAATTCAAAAAACATAACTAACAATCATATTAATATTTTGGCGTATTAATCAAAAAAGTATTGAATGGTTTGTAAATAAACTTACTTATCAAACTAAAGGATTTAAAAAATTACATGTCAGAACTAAAAATATTAAGAGAGTTTAAACGATTTCATTTATCTAACGCTCACAATATGCAAGTAACACTTTCAAATTTTGGAGCTAGGGTCCTTTCAATTAAGGTGCCTTCTAAATCTGGTAATCTTGTAGAGGTCACACAAAACTATGAAAATAATAAAGACATAATTAATGACTCTGCATATATGGGTGCAATTTGCGGCCGAGTGGCAAACCGGATTTCAGATGCAAAGTTCAAATTAGAAGGTAGGCAATACGAGCTTGAAAATAATAATGGCAACAATATGCTGCATGGTGGAACTAGAGGTTTCAGTAATCAACTTTGGAAAGTGAAAAATCAAAGCAAAAACCGAGTAACTTTTTCTCTTTTCTCCAAACACTTAGATCAAGGGTTTCCAGGAAACTTGCACATAGATGTGTGTTATTTTTTATCTAATGAAAATGAGTTAAGACTTAGTATTACTGCCCATTGCGATCATATTTGTCCAATCAACATTTGCAACCATACTTATTTTCATTTAGGTGAAACAGATGGTATCGGCAGATTAAAATTGCAAATTAATGCATCTCATTTTATTCCGGTCAATAGCAATGGTATTCCCAAGGGTGAAATTAAACCTGTTACCGACGAAATGAATTTTCAAGAAGCACAAACGCTAGAGAACAAATTAGCGTTACGTGATTTTGATGACTGCTATGTTGTTGATAAATTACAGTCTGCTAACTTAACTTCTTTAACAAACAGCATCCATCTCGCCGTAACTAGTGATCAGTTAGGCCTTCAAGTCTACACAGGTAACTTTCTTCCTCAAAAGCACAGTGCAATTGCACTTGAAGCGCAAGGTCTGATAGATGCAATCAATCATCCAAATATAGAAACTGACTATGTTTCTCCTGATATGCCTTATTCAAAATTCGTAAATTACAAATTCATTGTGATTTAGGTGGACAAGCACTGAATAAACCATGACTACTGTAATTGCTAGCTGCTTGTTATTCTATTAATGACTTAACAAACTTAAGACTTTTAGGCAGTTGCTGTACAACTCTAGAGGACTCATCCTCTAAGAAGTAATATTTAATACCTTGTTTCTGAGCTTCTGTAACCACTTCTGCTATTTGCGCATCACCGGTGCCTAACACTACATTTGTTTTCTCAACATCAGCTCTGCCATTAGAAGAGTAAGGTGAACCGGGTAAACGATCTTTTAGGTGTAATGAAGTGAACCTACCTGGATATTTCTTGAGTATGTTTAATGGAGAAGCACCCGCTTGTTTGATCCAAAATACATCCATTTGGAACTGCGCATGCTTAGTATTTCGAATGATATAGTCCAACATGGTGCCATCTCCATGGGGGCGCAACTCATAACCATGAGGATGATACTGAAGAGTAATACCTTGTTCAGCTAAGATTTTACCGCCGGTGTTTAGGATATTGACAAGTTCTTTGACATGCTCAATGGTAACGCCGATTTGTTCATCATGCGGAACCCAGTAAATTGTTGCGTATTTGGCGCCATAATACTTCGCCTTATAAGCAACTCCCATTGGGTTATCACGGACTTCTTCAAACGATGTATCAGCGCTAACTACTTGAATCTCGTGTTTAATGAGCAAGGCTTTAAAGTCTTCGATTGAGGTATTGTGTAGATTGCCGCCACCTTCAACAATACTAAAGCCTAATTCTTTTACGAGTGCCATCGTAGAGGGAACATCTTTATCGAATTCGTTACGTAAACTGTATAGTTGCAAGCCTAGCTCCGCTTGAGCATGGTGAACAGCATGTTTGTCTGATGCATGCTCATGCGCCGTAATCGCGTCAGCGTAGGTTAACGCTAATGTTGAAATAGCACCAACAAATAACGCTTTGGATCTGATTATTTGTATTAACACAGACTTAGCATGTTGGACGAATCTGATAGGGCTGTATAGCATCATGGTATATCCTTCTCTATAATCTACGTTGTTGCATTTCTTTTGTACAGTAATCGACAGCTCTTACTGTCAGTGCCATAAAAGTTAATGATGGGTTAACAACGGCGCTGGAACAGTAACTACTGCCATCTGTCACGAATAAATTGTCGATATCGTGAGCCTGATTGAATCCGTTTAATACGGAGTCTTTTGGATCACGCCCCATCCTAGCAGTGCCGACTTCATGAATCGCTAATCCTGGTGCTTTTGTATCAATTGACACATAACTAGAGATATCTTTGGCACCAATTTTTTGGAGCATTCTTTCGGCTTCAAGCGCACAGTCTTCCATCATTGCACGCTCATTATCAGACCAATTTACATTGAAATGAAGAAGCGGAATACCCCACTTGTCAGTCTTACTCGGATGCAGGCTAACTTGGTTTTCGTATCTAGGTAGCATTTCACCTTGCGCATAAAATCCAAAGTTCCAAGCACCTGGTTTTGTGAGGCTGTCTTTGAAACTACTACCAACGCCATCGGTTTTTGCCATGCCATTCCAATTTGCTCGTGAAGCACTTGCACCTAAGCCATAACCACGTACAAACTTACTGTGATATTTACTCGGCTCATATCTAAAATTAGGTACGTACAACCCTGTGGGACGACGACCGCTATAAAACTCATCCTCATAGCCTTCTAATCTGCCATTAGCACCGGCGTTAAAACAATGGTCCATCAGATAATGGCCAAGCACACCTGATTTATTTGCCAAGCCATTGGGGTAGGACTTCGTTTTGGTATTTAGTAATATTTGCGTACTACCCAGAGTTGAAGCACATAAAAAGACGACTTTTGCGCGATATTCGCGAGTACCCATTGTTTCATGATCGATGACATTAACACCTTTGGCTTTTTGAGTGGCCTCATCGAAAATAATGCTATGTACAATTGAATTAGGTGCAATGTGCAAGTTACCTGTTGCAGCTGCAGCAGGAAGTGTGGAGCTTTGGGTAGAAAAATAAGCGCCAAACGAACAGCCTTTTTGACACTCATTTCTTGCTTGGCATTGCACTCGACCTTGGCTGATATGCAGCTTTGATGGTTTCGTTAGATGTGCAGCTCTGCCTATAATTACAGGACGGTCAGGATATGCTTTAGCTAAGATCGCAACGGCATCTTGTTCCGGCTTGTTCATTTCAAATGGAGGGAGGCATTCACTGTCAGGTAGTTGCTCTAAATTCTCTTTACTACCGGATATTCCGGCAAATGTTTCAACGTGAGAATACCATTTTTCTAAATCGTTATAACGAATCGGCCAATCATTGCCATAACCGTCTTTTTTGTTAGCTTCGAAATCGAATTTATTCATACGATAACTTTGGCGATGCCAAAGTAGTGATTTTCCGCCTAACTGATCGCCTCTAATCCAATCGAAGCTACTACCCTTTTCCGTTGTGTAGGGCATATCACGGTCATTATTAAAAAATTGTTTTGTGCTATCGGTAAACGCGTAGCATTTTTTTTGCACGCTGTACTGTTGATCAGCTAGTAAGTTGTCAACTTTAGTCCGGTTTTCAAACATCCAGGGTGGCTTATTTTCATGAATATAGTCTTTTCTATGTTCAACCACTCTGCCACGCTCGACCATTAGTGTTTTAAAGCCTCGCTCGCAAAATTCCTTGGCTGCCCATCCTCCTGTAATACCAGAGCCTACAACAATAACGTCATATTCTTCTGTGCTTTCATTGATGTATAACTTCTCATTCATGATATGACATCCTAACTACTCTATACTGGTTTGCTTTGTTAATAATCGTATACACGATTTTGTTACGTGCAGGTTGCGTAACTAAAATACGGGTTAATAGAAGTCCAATGAACCCCATGTTTTGGTATTTTTAGTTATTTTGATACTGCCTTTATAGCCGCCCGGGACTGCTTGATAGCTAAGTACCTGCGAGGCACCTACTTCAGAAGTAAAGTAGCCAAATATGATTAGTGACTTTAAGGCTTTAAACTTACTTCTTTGTTCATCTGAGTTGTTTTTTTCAATAGCGCTAAGGAGTTCAACCTGCTTTGCTTCAGCTATACTCTTAAAGTTATCGCCATGCTTAGCCTTGGCTTGCTTTTCGATAATGGCTAATATCTCCATCGCCTGCATTTGTTCTTGTTTGCTGTGGCAAGTAGTAAGTTGATTATCGACAAAACCATGGCAATCTAAATCGCCTGCACTAGGTGTATCAGTGCGAGGCAAAATAGTATTAGCAACCGCCAGTAAGCTTTGCATTTGGCTTTTGTTGAACAACACACCGTCGCGTAATGCGTTATCAGGCTTTGGCGTGTAGGCCAAAGCCGTGGATAAATTTGAACCCGCTACAATAGTCGCAGCAGCGGTGTAACCCACTGCTTGTGACAATTTGCGTAAAAAGGTTCTGCGATCAATAATTTGCTTTTTCACAGTTGCTTCCGCCATTGTTTTATAGCAAACGCTAATTTTTACTTAGCGTTGTGCTTTTTCATGTAAAAATAAAATCCTGTAAAGGCGATAACTAGTACCATTGGAAAAATGGTTAAGCTTTGTAGCACTTCAGGACCTACCATCGCTGCAATTTCTGCTTCACTTGCACCAGCTGCGCTTACTTCTGACTGAGCGGTATCAACCCAACCGCCTACAATAGGACTCCAAACGGCCACTGATGCCATGCCAGCGCCACCTACAATGGACATGCCTAAAGCACCTGTTTTGGGTAAATACTCAGCCACACAACCTATCATCGTCGGCCAGAAATATGTCACGCCAAGTGCAAACACAATGGCAGCAACAATAGCTAGCGGGCCACTGAACTGCGAGAGCATGACTAAACCTAGCGTAGAAACAACTGCCGAGTAAAGTAATACGCCGGTGGGGTTAAATTTATGCACTAATGGACCTGCAAAAAATCTTCCCAAAGCCATAATCGTAAATATCATGGCTAATGTTGCCATTGGATGCATGCCACTTCCTGCTAATATTTTATCTGCCCATTGGGTGGTACCAAGCTCTGTTTGTGCGGTTAGCGTCATACATATCGCAAGAAATACAAATACAGGGGTTAGCATCGATTTGAAATTACCTGATGTGGATACCACTTCAGCATCGTGAGAAGGAACTACGGCGCCGACTAAAAGTACACCATATAAAACAGTCGGAATCAGCATCACCGCTATCTGTAGTTGCCATCCGATGCCAGCGTTAGACATTGCATATGACGTTAGTGCGCCAATTACAATGCCAGCAGGGAACCAGACATGGAATCTATTGAGCATGGTTGTTTTGTTTTTATCATAACATTCAGAAATGATCGGATTACAACCAGCTTCTACCGAGCCATTTGCAAATCCTACTAGCAAAGAGGAAATCATCAATCCCCAAAAACTGTCCGCAATAATAGTGAGCACAAGACCTAATACGTGGCATATACAGGCCAGCCATATTAGGGTTCGCGCGCCAATTGCGTTGTATAACAAACCCCCAAAAACGGTTGCAATTGGGAAGCCCCAAAAAGCCATTGATGTGATGAAACCTAGCTGAGTATTGGTAAGACCAAAGTCAGTTCCTAATTGATTAAGGATACCGGCACGAATACCAAAGGTCATTGCCGTCACGGTTAATGCAATACAACTCAATAAAAACAGTCGTGATTTTTGTGCTTCACTAATTATCATGATAATTTCCTTACTTTAAGCCTAGTATAGAACGGTTTAATTCGTAATCTGCGCCACCACCAGCAAAATCATCAAAGGCTTTGTCTGTTGGGCGGATCAGGTGGTCATTAATGAAAATTGCGCCTTCTTTAGCACCATTTTCAGGATGCTTAATACAGCATTCCCATTCCATTACAGCCCAGCCGTCAAAATCATATTGTGTGAGTTTGCTAAATATTGCTTTGAAATCGACTTGGCCATCGCCTAGTGAACGAAAACGTCCAGGTCTATCAATCCAATCTTGATAACCGCCATAGGCACCGCTTCGGCCTGTAGGATTAAATTCAGCATCTTTTACATGAAATGCTTTTATGCGTTCATGATAAATGTCAATAAAAGCGAGGTAGTCGAGTTGCTGTAATACAAAATGACTAGGATCGTAAAGGATATTTGCACGGGGGTGCTGATTAGTCGCATCTAAGAAACGTTCAAACGTTACGCCATCATGTAAGTCCTCACCAGGATGCAATTCATAACAAATATCACAACCTGCTTCATCAAAAGAATTTAGTATCGGTAACCAGCGTTTACCAAGTTCTTCGAAACCTTGTTCTACAAGACCTGGTGGACGTTGTGGCCATGGGTACATGGTGTGCCACAAAAGTGCACCTGAAAAACTCGCGTGTGATTTGAGACCAAAGTTTGCACTTGCCTGAGCTGCCCATCTCATCTGCTGATTCGCCCATTCTGTTCTGGCTTTAGGATTACCTTTTACTTCATCTGGAGCGAAGCCATCGAACATTGTGTCGTATACTGGGTGTACAGCAATAAGTTGGCCTTGAAGGTGAGTCGATAGCTCGGTCATTGTTAAACCGTGCTGGGCTAAGATGCCTTCAACTTCTTGGCAGTAATCTTTGCTTGTTGCTGCTAATGCTAAGTTGAATAGTCTGCCGTCCCATGTTGGAATTTGGACGCCTTTAAAACCTTGTGCTGCCACCCATTTACACATGCTGTCAAGGCTGTTGTATGGAGCTTCATTAGCTGCAAATTGAGCTAGAAAAATTCCTGGACCTTTAATTTCACGCATCTGATACTCCTGTCATCGTCGTTGTAAATTTATGCCATTTAACATCTGATTGGCTTGCCGATACAGCATTTTCGATGAATGCCATACCTCGTATCGCATCATCAATATTTGGAATAGGCTCGCATTGTGTAAGTGGTGCTGGGAAAGCTCTTATCTGCATTGCAAAGCGAGTGTACAGATTGGCAAACGCTTCTAGGTACCCTTCTGGGTGACCTGCCGGTGTGCGCGTAGCTAGGTCTGCTTCGTTGCCTTTGCTACCTACCCCAGTGCGGATCATTTGCGTTGGCTGATCGTTATATGCTAACCACAAGGTATTTGGTTCTTGCTGACGCCATGTCAAACTTGCTTTATCTCCAAATACACTGATACAAAGGTTGTTTTCATCTCCAACACTGATTTGGCTAGAAGTTAGTAAGCCTTTTGCGCCACCATCAAATTTTAGTAATACGGTGCCATCGTCATCTAATTTTCGGCCATCAACCGTCGCCGATAAATCAGCACACAGCTCAGTAACATATTGCTTAGTAATATATTCCATTAGGTTTACTGCGTGTACGCCAATATCACCCATGCAGCAACTAATGCCTGCTCGTGTTGGATCTAAGCGCCATTCTGCTTGCTTATTGTTAGTGTCTTCAGTCGCAGCTAGCCACCCTTGAGTATATTGTGCTACCACTTTTACAACATTACCCAGGCTACCTTTTGTGATTAAGTGTCTAGCTTCTTTCACTAGCGGGTATCCGGTATAGGTATGCGTTAAGCCATAGACTAAGTTGCTTTTATCTATTAATTTTTTGAGCTCCAGCGCCTCTTTTAGATTGAAGGTGGCAGGTTTGTCACAAATTACATGAAAGCCGTTTGCTAATGCTTGTTTGGCAACATCAAAGTGAAGATGATTAGGGGTAACAATAGATACAAAATCCATTCTTTGATCTTCAGGTAATGCTTTTTCTTTTTCAAACATCTCTGCATATGAAGCGTAGCAACGTTCGCTTGGCAAATATAAATCTCTACCTGAAGCAGCGCTGCGTTCAGCGTTAGAGCTAAATGCACCACAAACTAATTCTATTTGACCATCTAAGTTAGCAGCCATTCTATGCACATTGCCGATGAATGCGCCTTCACCACCACCAACCATACCCATGCGTAATTTTCTTTCATTCATATGAGTTCAAACCTAGTGTTATTTATTAGCGTTAAGTGTAGGCAAAAAAGCTACTTGCTTTGAGCAGCTAATGCAATCTACCCTGTATACTATTTTCCAATTCATTTAATTAATATTCGTTGGGGTAGACCAATCCCCATTGCGCCCTGATCTCATCCATGATGCGCATCACTCGCATTGTTGATTGGGTCGAATGCACTTGACTCCGCAATTCACCGCTTAAAAGTATCTGAGTCATGTGCTCAATCTCAAAGACAAAATTATCACCTTCAGCAAAAGGATATTGATGGATCTGCGAAGCTTGTCCATCAATACTCATTTCATATTGCTGTGCGCCCAGAAAATGAGGGATTTTTATAAACCCTTTATCACCACTGATCACAGCTTCAGTTGGTCTAGATATAGTAAAGCCAGTGGATAATTGCGCCGTTTTTCCATCTGTGTACTCCAAAGTGTAAAACGAATTTTCATCTACTTTAGTGGAGCTTCGTATCACTGAGCTAGTTATCTTGACTGGGTCACATGTAAACACTAGATCAGACAGCGTAATAGGGTAGATACCTAAATCTAGCAGTGCTCCACCAGCAAGCATTGGGTTTTTTAAACGATGCGACTCATCCACATCCACGTTTAAACTAAAATTAGCGTAAACGGATTTAATTTCGCCAAGAATGTTATCCTTAAGCTGGGCTTGCATTGACTGAATGGCTGGCAAAAAACGTGTCCACACCGCTTCTATCAACAGCAACTTTTTATGTTCTGCCAGGGCAAATACACGTTCTGCTTGTTGTGCATTTAAGGTAAGCGGTTTTTCACATAACACGTGCTTGCCGTGATTAAGGCACAATATAATTTGTTCGTAATGAAAGTTATGCGTGGTCGCAATATACACCGCATCAATATTGGGTGCGTTTAGCATTGTTTGATAAGAATCGTAATATTCAACGATATCGTACTCTCGCGCAAATAGCTTCGCTCGGACCTCATTAGATGCTGCGCATGCCACTACTTTAGCATGTCTGACTTTAGCTACAGATTGCATAAAGGTTTGTGCAATCTGTCCGCATCCCAATACTGCCCAATGAATACTAGTCATTAATTATCTCTTTAGCTCTGTTTACCAGGTTGGTTGTTGCCAAAATCAAAAGATTAAGCTCGATAAGGCGTTTGAAAATGTATTGCTAGCTCTATCATAAATTTGAAATGAACCACCATCACACCACACTGCCCCCGGTATACCATGCTCTTGCTGTAGTTGGACGTGCTGTTTGATGTACGCTAGTCGATCTTCCTCATTACACGCATTTTGTGGCTGCGTAAAATCATACAAGGCTGCGCCAAACTCATTGACAATGACTGGTATGTTGTTGTTTTGTGACCAGTTATTCACATCTTCATAAATATTTTCCAACGCCTGAATATCCTGTGAACTACCCCAACGTCTGTTGCATTGACCAGCGAACTGCCATGGATCATACGAATGGAAGTTAGCAATTAAATAGCTATCATCCGGAATATTAGCCTGTTTCATCACTTCTGCAGGCGTAAACCCATTGCCCGAATAAATAACGGTGCGTTGTGGATTATTTGCCCTGATGATGGCTAAAATTTCTAAGTTAAGGTTATCCACATCTGCTAAAGACATGCCGTTTGGCTCATTAAGAATTTCAAACAGTAATTTTGGCGATTTATTTTGAAAGCGCATAGACACTTGCTCCCAAATTGCTTTAAATCGGGCCTCTTTTTGTGAATTAAAATTATTTTTTAACCAAGATTCATGATGTGCGTTAACCATCACATAAATATCGCGCTCTAGTGCCCAATCAATAATCTGCTCTACTCTATCAAACCATTCCGCGTCAATACTATAGGGAGCTTGAGTAGTCACATGTGTATCCCAAGTTATCGGGATACGTACATGTCCAAATCCAGCATCTTGATAGGCATCAAAATAGTATTCTTCTGCCGCAAGTGCCCACTCACCTTCATCGGGAGCGTCTAGCGTATTTCCCATATTAATCCCTGTTCCCAAAGCAGCAACTATAACGGCTGCTGACTCGAAACTTCCGCCATTACCCGTTTCAGGCGAAGGAGTAGAGGTAGTTGCAGAAGGAGAACTCACTATCGGATTCGTCTCAACTGAGCTAGAGCTTCCACACCCTGACAACAAATAAAGAGTAATCATGATTGATAAAAAAAATGATATTGTCGATCTCATTACCTATCCTTTAAGCGTATATATTTTTCAAAGCTTTATTAATTGAAGCTTCACAATCTAAATTCATCAGCATTTGCACTTTAAGTATCAGTTAATGAAGCAATTAACAAATTAATAACATAAACATATTAAAGCAAAGAAATATTGTCTGATGGTTAATATTAAGTTTTTACATTATGTTTTTTAGTAATTTTGCTCACTAATTAATGAACTACATATTCATAAATTGGAACTATCTATTATCCAAACCATCACCTAGAACCAGTTAAAATGCTGTTTTAAATAAACTTTAAACAAAGATACATATAAATTTAGGCACTTGCATTTCTCAAATATCACTTTTTGTTTACAAACTAGGGCTGTTAACATTTAAACTATAACTCGTTACTATCCAAACCATAAGACGTCTATAAAAATATAGTTATGTTAATGTAAGGATAATTTTTATTATGAATTTATCATCAGTAAACGCACTACAAGGTGTATCATTATATAGAACTTCGTGCTTATTTGCCTTCAGCATATTGTTATTGGTTAGCTCCACGGGTTGTTCAAAGCCAACATCAGTCACAGTAACGCAGAACCAAGACAATGTGATTCAAAAGGATTTGCCGAGTTTAAGTGAAACTTATGCCAAGGTTTTTACCATTGGTGCAGCCGTTAATCGTGACCAAGTAACTGAGCGTGACAACCAATCCAGTGTTTTAGTCAAACGACACTTCAATTCAATTACAGCTGAAAATGATTTGAAATGGGGGAATATACACCCTGTTGAAGGGCAGTTTGATTTTACTGGTGCCGATGCATTCGTCCAGTATGGTGTTGACAACAACTTGCAGGTCATTGGCCATGTATTAGTGTGGCACGAACAAACTCCTGATTGGCTTTTTGTTGATGACATGGGTGATACGGTATCACGTGAGGTCCTAATTGAGAGGATGCGAACTCATATCAATGCAGTTGCAGGTCGCTATCAAGGAAAAATAGCGGGATGGGATGTAGTTAACGAAGCCCTTAACGAAGACGGTTCTTTTCGGCAATCAAAATGGTTTGAAATTTTAGGCCCTGATTTTATTGAGTATGCATTTAAGTTTGCTGCCGAAGCAGCACCCAATGCCCAGCTTTATTACAATGATTACAACCTCTTTAAATTTGATAAAATGTCCGGTGCATTGGGTATTGTAGAGCAACTACGTAGTAAGGGTATTCGCATAGATGGTATTGGCGCTCAAGCGCATTACGGGCTGGAAACCCCTGTAGATGAGCTACGCGTTAGCATCTTTCGTGCCGTTCAAAGCAACATAGAGATCATGATAACCGAACTCGATATCACCGTTCTTAAATTTCCAACTCCAGATAAAATGGGAGCGGATGTCAGTTTAAACATCCAATACTCGGAAGAGTTCAACCCCTTTGCAAACGGTATTTCAGACGAAGCACAAGCGCAATTGGCGCAAAGCTACACCTCGCTTTTTGAACTTTTTTGGGAGTATCGTTCCCATATTTCTCGCGTGACAATGTGGGGAGTGAGTGACAACGATTCTTGGCGAAATTCCTGGCCAATACAGGGCAGAACAGACTACCCGTTGTTATTTGACCGAGAGTATCAGCCTAAACCATTTTTTGATGACCTAATTGCTATCCCCAAAAATGCACCTGATAGTAATGTAAACAATTAATAACCGTTTTCACAACTTGGAGAAGTCGACAATGAGTGACAATATGATCAACAACCCTATTTTACCCGGATTTAATCCCGACCCAAGCATTGTTTGTGTAGGCGATGATTTTTATATCGCAACCTCAACTTTTGAATGGTATCCCGGAGTACAAATCCATCATTCTAAAGATCTCAAAAATTGGCGGTTGGTTAGCCGTCCTTTAAATAGGGCCTCTTTACTTGATATGCGCGGTAACCCAGATTCCTGCGGGATTTGGGCACCTTGTTTGAGTTATAGTAATGGTAAATTTCATTTAATCTACACCGACGTTAAACGCTTCGACGGTGATTTCAAAGATGCACATAACTATTATACGACTTGCGAAACCATCGACGGCCAATGGACCGATCCCATTTATATGAATTCTAGCGGATTTGACCCATCGTTATTTCACGATGACGACGGATCCATGTGGTTTGTCAACGTACTTTGGGATCACCGACATAGACGCAATCGCTTTAGTGGTATTGTGTTGCAACAATATTGCCCTCATCAACAAAAACTCATTGGCGATATCAAAAATATATTTAAAGGGTCAGCACTAGGTCTAACTGAAGCACCACATTTATTCAAACGCAACGGATATTACTATCTGCTAACAGCTGAAGGCGGCACATTTTATACTCATGCCATGACTATGGCGCGCTCCAACCAAATCGACGGCCCTTACGAACTCGACCCATACGGCTATTTATTAACGGCAAAGGATAATCAACATCTTGGTTTACAACGAACGGGACATGGCGATTTAGTTGAAACATCAACTGGCGAATCTTATCTTGTGCACTTATGTGGCCGACCTCTTCCAGGAGAAAGACGCTGTCCATTAGGCCGAGAAACAGGTTTACAAAAAACGTATTGGACCGATGACGGTTGGTTACGTGTCGATGGCGCTATAACCGACGGATTACCCGCAATGCAAGTACAAGCACCCAATCTTACAGAGCATGTTTGGCCTCCTGAACCTGTAAGATACACCTTTGATTCACCTACTTTACCTTCAGTATTTCAGTGGCTAAGAACACCGTTTCCTGAGCGTTTTATGAGCCTCACTGCAAAACCTGGCTGTTTACAGTTAACGGGAAGAGAATCCATTGGTTGTTTATTCGAACAAGCACTTATTGCGCGACGCCAAGAAGCGTTTTCGTATCGCGTTGAAACCTGTGTTGAATTTGCACCCACCACTTTTCAACAAATGGCTGGAATAGTCGTATATTATAATAGTCACAAGTATCATTACTGCCACGTGTCATTGGATGATGAGGGACAACGCATTATTGATATTATGAGTTGTTTAGGTGACACCACACAACAGCTAACTTATCCGCTCCGAGAAGGTGAAACTGAAATTGGTGGGCAAACAGATCATCGTTTTGTACTACCACAATCTGGCCCAATTGGATTACGAGCAATAGTGAACCATCATATTTTAAATTTTGAGTTCAGTATTGAGCAAGGAACATGGATGCGTTTACCTATAAATCTCGACCAAAGCGTAATTTCAGATGAGGCTGGAGGTGGAGATGGAGCAAACTTTACCGGTGCTTTTGTAGGTATGGCGTGTCAGGATCTTTCTGGGCAAGCCATAACTGCTGATTTCCATTACTTTGATTATCAAGAGCAATGATTGTAAGGCCTAATACATAATTATTGCTCCCGTTGATAAAAGCTTTATAGCAAGTTAATTTGTATTTATGTCAAGAAAAAGCCCCTAGGTTATTTACACTAGGGGCAATACAAGCATATAAAACTATTTTTTCTACTTGGATAAAAGCCTTATTTAAACAAAGCTTGATTAACTTTATTTTCTAATAATTCTTGCTGTCCGGATACGTGATTTGGGCTTAAACCACGATTAACGACTTCTTTTGTTAAGCTTTCAAGTGAATGCTCGCCCGTCATTATATTCTGACCTAATGGTTGTTGCCATCCTGCGTAACGCGACTGTTTCGCTTCGGCTAAGAAATCATTTTCTAGAATGTTAGACGCTTTTTTCAGTGCTAAAGCTAATGCATCCATACCGCCAATGTGGCCATGAAATAAATCGGCACTATCACTACTTTGACGGCGTAACTTACAGTCAAAATTGAACCCTCCGTTACCAAATCCTCCGCCTTTTAACATTTCATAAATAACGAGTGTTAATTCGCTTATATCATTTGGAAACTGATCCGTATCCCATCCATTTTGAGGATCTCCACGGTTAGCATCAACACTACCAAAGATACCTAGAGCTTGTGCTTGAGCCACTTCGTGATGAAACGAATGACCCGCTAGGGTTGCATGGTTAGCTTCGATATTCATTTTAAATTCTTTCTCTAAACCATACTCTTTTAAGAATCCATGAACCGTTGTTACATCGTAATCGTACTGATGCTTTGTAGGCTCTTGGGGTTTAGGCTCAATTAATAAGTCACCATTAAAACCAATCTTGTGTTTGTGCTCAACCACCATACTAAAAAAGCGACCGAGTTGTTCACGCTCGTGTTTCAAGTTAGTGTTTAACAAAGTTTCATAACCTTCACGCCCACCCCATAATACATAATTGGCACCACCTAAGCGGTGAGTCGCATTGAGTGCATGAAAAACCTGAGTTGCTGCATAGCTAAACACTTCGGGGTTTGGATTAGAAGCTGCACCTGCAGCATATCGAGGGTGACTAAATAAATTTGCTGTTCCCCAAAGTAGCTTTAACCCCGTTTCTGCTTGCTTTTGTTCCAACACATCAGTCATTACAGCAAAATTATCAATATACTGTGAAACGCTATTGCCTTCGGGTGCAACGTCAACATCGTGGAAACAATAATGCTCGATACCTAACTTAGCAAAAAACTCAAACGCGGCATCCGCTTTCAATCTGGCCGCCTCTAGCGGATTGGCAAGTACTTTCTCACTTAACCAAGGCCTATCAAAAGTGCCATGACCAAACACATCTGCGCCATTCCAGCAGAAATTATGCCAATAGCAAGCGGCAAAACGAAGATGCTCTTGCATCGTCTTGTTTCCTATCATTGCACTGGCGTCGTAATGTTTAAATGCAAGAGGATTATTACTATCGGGCCCTTCGTATTTTATGTAAGGAATATCGTTAAAATAAGAATTCATGGATTACCTTTGGTTAAGTGTTTAGATTTTGCAAAAAGCGGCGAAATTTGCTGATATAAAGCTTTAAACAGCATGTATTTTGAATCGTAGTAATGTGACATTTTTGACGAAGGTTCATGTTGTTGTTCGACCTCTCCAGGAGAGCAAACAGAATCAAGCGGTAACTCCGGGTATATAGCTATTAGTGCTAGTCTTGCTGCGCCAACCGCAGGCCCGGCCTCACTTCCTCGTCTAAAAATAATAGGTTGTTGTAATATATTGCAGAGTAATTGACGCCAAAACGGGCTTTTAGCACCACCGCCAATCACATTAATTTGTTGTGCTTGTTGCTGAGTGTCTTCAAGTGCTTCTAAACCTTCTGCAAATGCAAAAGATACCCCTTCTAATACAGCGACAAACATTTCGATATCGGTTGAGGTATGGGTTAAGCCAAAAAATACACCTTTTGCGTAAGGGTCATTATGTGGAGTGCGCTCCCCACTTAGATAAGGCAAAAACACAACGTCGGTTTGGTAATCGTTTGATAAGGCTTTTAAGGAACCAAACATCGTATCAATGTCCTTATTAATCACATTATTACACAGCCAATCAACACATGATGCGGCGCTTAAAATAACGGTCATTAAGTGCCATTTTTCTGGTAACGAATGACAAAAATTGTGCACTGCTTTTTGTGGACAAGGAGAAAATGTATCAGTAACTAAATAGTAAACGCCTGAAGTACCTAAAGATAGCATGGCCTGTCCTGGCTCAGTAAGTCCGACACCAATTGCACCGGCAGCATTATCTCCGGCTCCTGCCACTAATTTTACTGGTTCATCGGATGATAGCGATGACAATCCCCATCGTTCTGCGTAATATCTCGATAACAGACTTGATACTTTATTACTCTCAATTACATTTGGCATCTGAGCTAGCGTTAGTCCAGTGGCACTTAGCATTGTTTCGCTCCAACAACGATTACGTACATCCAACCACATTGTTCCACTAGCATCGGACATATCACTCACGAATTCACCGGACAAGATGTAACGTATATAATCTTTTGGCAGGAGTACTTTATCAATCTGCGCAAACAACTCGGGCTCGTGTTCTTTTACCCATAATAGTTTAGGGGCTGTAAAACCTGGCATCATTAGATTGCCCGTAATTTCACGACTATTAGGCACTGCAGTTTCTAACATTTTACATTGTGCTTCACTTCTACCATCATCCCACAAAATTGCAGGACGCAGTACGTCGCCATGTACATCCAGTAACACGGCACCATGCATTTGTCCGGCTAAGCCAATCGCTTTGACATTCGATAACGGATATTTTTTTCCCAAGTGGAGCATCGCAATATCTAATGCCTCTAACCACTCACTTGGATTTTGCTCGCTATGTAAAGGCTTAGGGCGATGGCAATTCAGGCTGTGTTTTGTTGTGGCAACTAGCTCCCCATCATCGTTGAGCAATACCACCTTGATGCTGGATGTTCCTAAATCAATTCCGATAACCATATGTTATTACTATAATTTTTTAAATAATAAAGATAATAATCTTCTGTAACTATATCAACAATTACGAAATTACATAATTAGATTCCGTAATTTTGTTATTTACTTGTTAATAATTATGCTTTAGCTTTAACATTGTATAGCGTATTTTTACTCTGCTTTTAAATTGATAACTTTTATATCAATAATTTATTAAATGGGAGGCCCATGAACGGTCATCACAAAATACAGCAAAACAAATTATTCAAAATAGGCTTAATATTTAACGCTAATAAAGTTTATGACCGGCAAATAATTGAAGGCATCGGTCACTATACACAATCTTCTCGCGCGAACTGGGATATTTTTCTAGAAGAAGATTGGGTAGCCAGTTTAAATAATTTAGACGCGTGGAATGTGGATGGTATTATTGCCGATTTTGATAATCCGGATGTTGTTAAAGCCGTTCTTAATCGAGGGATACCGTGTATAGGTGTAGGTAGCTCTTACGTTGATACAAAACAATACCCAAATGCACACTACGTTGGCACTGATAATGAAGCAGTAATCCAGACCGCATTTGATCATTTGAAACATAAAGGCATACAGCATTTCGCATTTTATGGCATTGAGAATTCTCCATACCGAAAATGGGCAAAAGAGCGAGAATATTGGTTCACAAAATTGTGTAAAAGAGCTGGGTTTAGCTATTCTATCTTTCAAAGTGGTGAAACCCACGTTGAAAACTGGAATGAAAGTATGGACAAGTTATCGGAATGGATAGTGTCCTTAACACACTCAACTGGAATTATTGCCGTGACCGACGCAAGAGCTCGGCATTGCTTGCAAGCGTGTCTCAATTTAGATATTGCCGTACCCGAAGCTATTTCTGTAGTAGGTGTTGATGATGATGAAATTGCACGTCATTTAAGCCGAATTAGCTTAAGTAGTGTGACACAGGGTACAGTAGAAATGGGATTTAAAGCTTCTAAGATGCTCTACAAGGTACTAACGTCTAAAAACCCACATGCTACACCTGTAAAATATCAACGGGTGCTGGTTAAACCAGAGGGCATACAGCAGCGAGGTTCAACTGACTTCAAAGCCCTGCAAGACCCCTATGTGATTCAGGCAATGTTTTATATCAAACAAAATGCAACCCGAGGTATCAAAGCTCAGCAAGTATTAGATTTTGTAGGTATTTCTCGCTCCAATCTCGAACTCAGATTTGAACAAGAAGTTGGATGTTCTATTCATGCTAAAATCCATGCAGAAAAACTTAATCAGGCCATTGAACTGCTTGAAACTACTGATAAACCACTAAGTTTTATTTCTAAAAAGGCGGGATACCCTTCAACACAATATATGTATGCCGTGTTTAAAAAACATTTTAATGCAACGCCTAATCAATACCGTAGAGGATTAGATTCTTAACGCAAATACATAATATTAGTTAAACGATGTAGTGCAGCATCACTTTGTTTTTAAGTGCTGTATTGCAAATCTTGAATAAAAAGTAATGATAAAAGGAAATGTCGAGTGGAAAAGTTAAGTATCAAAGAAAAAATTGGGTTTGGCTTAGGCGATGCAGCAAGTAACATCGTATTCCAAGTAGTATTGTTGTACATGTTGTTCTTTTACACAGATGTATTTGGCATTTCTGCAACGGCAGTGGGTACGCTTTTTCTAGTGGTACGTATATTTGATGCGGTTACCGACCCTATTATGGGCGCTATTGCCGACAGAACTCGAACTAAACATGGGCGTTATCGTCCTTACTTATTATGGATGTGTGTTCCATACGGAATTATGGCGGTATTGACATTCACTACGCCTGACTTATCTGAGACAGGAAAACTGATCTATGCATCTGTCACTTATACGCTCTTAATGACATTATATACGGCAATCAATATTCCTTATTCGGCACTTGGTGGTGTAATGACGTCTGACAGAGATGAACGGGCATCACTTCAGTCTTATCGCTTTATGCTAGCAATGGTAGGGGGCACTATTGTTGCGGCTTCAGTAATACCTATGGTTAACTATTTTGGAGGGGACGACAACCCAGCATTCGGTTATCAAATGGCTATGGTGGTGCTTGCTACTTTTGCAATAGTCTGTTTTTTAGGATGTTTTGCATTTACCTCAGAACGTACCGAGCCTAAAGTAAATGAAGCAGCAAGATCTAAAAAAACTGTCATTCAAGACGTCATCGATATGTTGAAAAACGATCAATGGCAAATTATTGCTGCGGTATCCTTTCTATCAATGACAGCGGGTGCAATGAAAGGTGCAGTCATGCCATTTTATATCCAGTATTACTTGAATAGTCCTGACTCCATCACGCAGTTCATCACAGCAGGAACAATTGCGGCATTACTAGGTGCAATATTTGCTAATTTTATGACCGGCAAACTTTGTAAGGTTAAATTGTTAAAACTTGCTGCGTTCGCTAGCATGATTTTACATGTTGTTATTTTATTTATTCCAGCTGATCAATATATTATTGCGCTTATCGTCGCCAGTGCTGCGAGCTTTGCTCATATGGTATTTACTCCAATCTTATTTTCCAGTGTTCCCGATACCGTTGATTACGGAATTAAACGCTATGGAAAAGGAAAAATGGGAATGAGCGTTTCAGGTCATCTTTTCTCGCTAAAGTTCGGTTTAGCAATAGGTGGTGCTATGGCAGGCTGGATTTTAGGCTTCACAGGATATGCAGCTAATACTGAACAAATACCCACGGCACTCCAAGGTATTGTTTTTTTGATGGGCGGAGGAATGGCTGCTGCGTGTGCGATAATTTTGCTATTAATGACACGCTATAGATTATTCAGTGACTCATCTCGTGATGTGCTAACTGCAAAGCAACCATAACGTTAATACCCGATATTATGTTTTAAAAAACAAGTAATTGAATGACATAGGATTTATAACATGACTAAATTTGCAATCCCAGACGGATCACAGCTGTTGCGATCAAATTTTTTGTACGGGGTAGCAACATCTTCTTTTCAAATAGAAGGGGATGCTGCATCAAGGGAGAAATGCATCTGGGATATTTTTTGTGAACAAGAAGGTACGATATTAGATAAAAGCAACGGAATAGAGGCGTGTAAACATGTCGAACTTTGGGAAGATGACGTCGCGTTGATCGATTCAATGGGGTTTGATGCCTATCGCTTATCTCTTTCGTGGCCACGCATTATAAAAACGGATGGTAGCGTCAACATAAAAGGGATCGATTTTTACAAAAAACTACTAAAGGGCCTCAAATCTCGAAATATTAAAACATTTGTGACCCTTTATCATTGGGACTTACCACAATCCCTTGAAGATAATGGTGGCTGGTTAAACCGCGATACCGCATTTGCTTTTAAACGTTACACTGATGTTGTTGTAGAAGCTCTCGACGGTCTTGTGGATAGCTATGCCACGTTAAACGAACCCTTTTGCTCGTCTTTTTTAGGCTATGAAATCGGAACCCATGCACCTGGGAAAACAGGTAGAAAATTAGGCCGCCAATCAGCACATCACTTATTGTTAGCGCATGGGTTGGCAATGCAAGTTTTAGCCCAAAAGAGTCCACACACTAAAAACGGCATCGTGCTTAATTTCACCACTGCTTATGCCTTTTCTGATACTGACCAAGTGGCAACAGAAAGGGCCAATCAATATTTTAACCACTGGTATGCACAACCATTATTCGATGGCAAGTATCCTGACGTTATGCATGATTTGACCGAGGATGAGCGCCCCGATATCGAAGCAGGGGACATGGACATAATCGCTCAACCTCTCGATTTTTTAGGTGTAAATTTCTACACTCGTAATATATTTAAAGATGATGGCAATGGTTGGTTTAAAGAGTTCGAAAATCCAGATTGCGAACGAACTGATATCGGTTGGGAGGTTCACCCCGAGGCACTTACTGATATATTGGTAGAACTCAATGAGCGCTATGATTTACCGCCAATTTATATTACCGAAAATGGTGCAGCAACCCATGATAAAGTAGAAGACGGGGTCGTAAATGACTCTCAGCGCTTGCGCTATTATAACGCTCACCTTAATGCATTGCACAACGCAATAAAACAGGGCGTCGCAGTATCAGGTTACTTTGCATGGAGTTTAATGGATAACTTCGAATGGGCATATGGCTACACACAACGTTTTGGCATTGTACATGTCGATTTTAATACCCAAATACGTACTATTAAATCCAGTGGATATGCATTTGAAGCACTCATAAGGGCCAGAAGATAGGAATATTCCTATGCCATTTAATTAAAAAAGGAGCTACTGTTATTAGCTCCTTTTTTTCATATAAATTAGCTTTAACAAGCGTGACGCAATGGCAGTGCTCAACCCGTGATACTTAAAACACTGCCTGCTGTCATTACTTGTATAGGTATTCAAGTTGCGCTAAAGAATAAATAAGTGGTGCATTCCAATTAATTGTGACTTCATTAGTACTATAACTACACCAATCATCCAAAAATGATTGTGCTGGTAAATCAGATACATAGTTACAGCTATCTTGTTGACCACTATGCGGTCCACCGACTAAAAATCCAGGTACAGGGGTAAGAACCTCATCAGCCACTGATTGACGGTGATGCGGCTCAATAGGCGATACTTCACCAAATCCAGTAACAAAACTAAAACCAGTAGGGTTCTTGCCCATCACATAGTTTACTAACTCTTCCGCTGCTACTTTATATTGCTCGTCTTGAGTAATTTTATGAGCTTGCCACAACACTAACGCTCGGTTCATCGCTACTGCATTGCTTCCCCACACAAAATCACCTTCAGACATGGTAACTTTGTATGCAGAAGTATTATATGTCTGCATGATATTATTTGCTAAATCCACTAGGCGAGTAGAATAGCGTTGGCGCTGCTGTTCAGTAAACAGTGTGTCAGCCTGATTATTAAACGCCATAGAGATATAAGGCAACGCGCTAACCTGTGCCCATGAGGGCACTTGTGCTGCTTGAGCATACTGATCAAAATTTTCCAAAAATGGGGGTTCTTGTGTCGTTAGATAAAGTTCAGCCGAAGCCCATGCAAATTCGTCGGTGACATTGTTATCGCCATATTCGCCAGTTTGTATATCACTAGGTTGGCGGTAGTATTGAGTAGGGTTTTCTAATGCCCACGAATATGCATCAATGGCTTGTAGTAAATACTTGTTTGCTAAAGTTGGACGTGTGGCTTGATAGAGTCTGCTAGCATTGGCCATTACAGCGGCAAAATTAAGCGCAGCAGCAGTAGATTTTTGCACGACAAAACGTGGCTCGGTTCCTTCGTGAGGCATAATGATAGGGGTGAAATTTTTCGTCGTTAACTTATGATACACGCCGCCATCGTTCGGATCTTGCATGGTTGACATCCACTCGAGATTCCAATCAATCTCATCAAGAATATCCGGAATACCATTGTTAGATTCAGGGATATTAAGGCTTTTGTTATCGTAATAGGCCGTAAAATGCTCATATGCAAGCAATAGCGTATAAGTAGAAATACCTGAATTAACAATATACTTATTGTAATCACCTGCATCATACCAACCTTTAGGTGATGAAATAACTGTACCCTCCGGGCGTGATGCTGTTGCTGCCGACGAATGAACGAGTACCTGTGTATCCACATGCCCCATTGGACGTGCATAATCACCTGCAAATTCGGGTAATAACTTTATACTAGCCCGGTTAATGTAATAGGCTTTAAATGCAGCTTTATGCATCGCATCGTAAGGTGATGCCTTAATACTAAACGATGCACGTTGCTGACTATCTTCAACTTCGAGTGAATATTGTCCCAACGCATTAAGAGCAGATAGATCAATTTGTACTACCGCTTCACCAGAATACTCCCACACAGCTGGGGCAGAAGAAATACCAGATAAAACTACAGACCCATTTGCATTTATCACATTAAATTTTACGATATTAGTGCTCGGTACGATGACTATTTTGCTGGCATTAGCAAAATAGCCCACTTGGTTTAGTTTGATCGCAGAAGAATACTCGTGAACATCAAAGTTGGTAAAGTCTAAAGTTGCCAACGGTTGTTCTATTGAACTACATCCGGTGACTGCTAATATAGAGACGGCACTGGCCGCTAATAAATTTTTCTTAATCATAATTACTTCCCAATTTTAGTTGTCATATTAGATATATAAGAACTAGCATAGCAACACTACTTTTATTAACATCTAACTCTAATGCGCCACCGACAATGGTATCGCTTGTTGTATTTAAAACATGTATTTATTTCCACCGTCCTCTGGCAATGCAGAAATCAATTTACTGTAGACAATGAGAAATGCGCCAACTTTATCGTTCGCTAGGGAAATAAATGATCAATGACAAAAGCATATGATTAAGACACATTGATTTAACAAATTTACTTTTTTCATTACAAAACGTATTTTTTTAAAATTATCAATAGGCGCGTTACCCGTCTAGTATTAAATTTAACAATAAGAGTATGTGAATTACCAATCCATTCCACTAAAGTTTTGGGCTATAAATAATTCAGCTCGAGGTTCTTCATCACCCACTTTTTCAAGCATAGCCGGTAACAGAGCGCCTGGTAAGACCGATGTGACATCGTTAAAGGCGTTTGGACCACCAAGGTCTGTTCTACACCAGCCTGGATCAAGTAAATTTGCAAGAACGCCAGTATTTGCTAATTCGACGGCAAGGTCTCGTGTATATTTATCTAATGCTGCTTTAGAAATGCTGTAAGCGTCAAGTTGCGGAGTATCTTTAATACCCGATGTGACATTAATAATACGACCGTAACCCCGCGTTTTCATTTGTTTTGCAAAGTAATTGCAGATCTGAATAACAGCAAGCACATTGATTTGAAAGCTCAATTGATAATCTTCCATAGGCGCATCGAATAAGTCAACAAATTGAGTCATGATAGCCGCATTATTATAAACAATATCAATTCCGTCACTCTTGTTTTCGGCCGCTTTAATACAAGTCGCTATTGCTTTGGGTTCGCGTAAATCGCATTCCACCTGCTCAATCCTAATAGCGTACTGGGCGAGTAAATTCATTGTGTCGGTTTGATTGGCAACCGAACTTGAATGTAATACTAAATTAACGCCTTTTTGTGCCATACCTAACGCAATTTGTTGACCTACACCACGACTTGCACCTGTAATGAGTGCCCATTTACCTCGAATTGTTGTCATTTTTTTACCTGCTTATATTGGGTATTATTAAAATTTGTATTTGCGACGACTCAATTACTAAATATTGCCACGAACATGTGGCCTAACTTTATTATGATAGAGTTCGCGGAGTGCTTCATGAGTAGCATTTGATAGAGGAGGAAAAGCAGCGGCTTGCGCATTACTAATGACCTGTGTAGGCGATGAGGCTCCTGCTAATACACTAGTTATACCGTCTTGATCCAGACACCAACGCAACGCAAACTGCGCCAAAGTCATATTTTCAGGTACCAGCGGTTTAATATCTTCAACTAACTCCAACCCTTTTTTGAAAGGTAAACCAGAAAATGTTTCTCCCACACTAAACGCATCACCATTGCGATTATAATGACGGTGGTCACTTTCGGAAAACGTGGTCTCGCTACTCATTTTGCCTGTCAATAGACCGCTCGCAAGGGGGAGTCGCGCTAAAATACCTACATCAGCGGCTTTTGCATTAGCTAGTAACGAGTCACAGGCATCTTGTCTAAAAATGTTAAAAATAATCTGCAATGATGAAACTAATGGTATGCTCAGGCAGCTCTGAGCCTCTTCTATTGTCTCAACACTGGCGCCAACATTATCTATCACGCCTTCACGCTTCATATCGTCTATACATTGCCACATCGTGTCGTTCTTCAACAGCTCTACGGGTATACAATGTAACTGGATTAATGAAATACGTTCCAGTTGTAATCTTTCTAAAGATCCGTAAATACTTCGCTTTATATTATCAACCGAATATCCATTTGGATATAAGTCACCATTTCTGCCAAGTTTGGTCGCGATTACACGAGTACCATGATGCTCACGACACCAATCACCGATATATTGTTCGCTTTGACCACTGCCATAAACGTCTGCAGTATCCCAAAAAGAAATACCATTTTGATCCGCTGCTTTCAAAACACTATTTGCTGTGACTTTATCAATCGGTCCGAAGTCACCACCTAGTTGCCAACATCCTAATCCGACTTCTGAGATCTGCAATTCACTTTTGCCTAATCTGCGGTGATTAATTTTTATTGTATTGGTCATGTTTATTACTCATTCTTTAATACTATTAATTATAATTTTAGTGTAAGCTCGGTGTTGTTCAAAAACAACAGCATTTTATTAAAAGATTGTTTACATATGAAAACAAAGCACCTTAAAAGTATCGCTGCACTGATTCCCATTGCAAGGCTTGGCAGTCTAACCAAGGCTGCTGATTTTCTTGGGTGTTCAAAGGCATATTTAAGCCAACAGATAAAAATGCTAGAGGAGCAATATCAAGTACAATTATTTCATCGCACCACTCGTAAAATTACGTTAACTCAAGCGGGTATTACGTTTTTTAACAGATGTGAAAAAGCGATGAACATTATTGAACAGGCAGAGTCTAATCTGTTAGAAACCCAACATAATTTATGTGGTGTAATAAATGTTACTTCGGTGGGAGGTATATTTGGTGAACAGTACGTTGCAAAAGCGATAATGTCATTTATGCTGGCATATCCCGATATTAAAGTGAATTTAGATTTTAGTTCCACGCATAAAGATTTAGTTGCTAATCCATTCGACCTAGCAATTAGAATGGGGCCTTTAGAAGACTCTACTTTAGTAGCCAGACAACTTTGCTGGTATAGGCCTTTATTAATTGCCAGCCCTGGTTATCTAAAGAAGATGGGTACCCCGTTGCACCCCAAAGAACTATCTAACCATCGCATTATTTCTGGCAGTATCACCCAATGGCGATTTACACGAAATAACGAACATTCTCCACATAAACGAGAAGAATTTGAATTAAAGGTTAATAGTCAACTGCGAGGTGCCAATGGCCATGTCATGCTTAAAGCATCCGAAGCAGGATTAGGATTTGCACGATTGCCATCTTTTTATGTACAAAGTAGTATCCAAGCCGGTAACTTAGTACCCGTTTTAAACGATTGGCACCAACAACAAAGTCCATGTCACATCGTTTACCCACCGGGCCGTTTTAGACTTCAGCGGATCCGTGCACTAGTCGATTGGATAACAGCAGAATTTAAACAATACGAATTACTGAGATGAGTATCCAAAATGGATGAACGGATTAGTAAAGTACACTTATTTGTTCATCTTGAATCGCCTTATGAAATTTATAACAAAAAAATTAATAATGAGGGTATGGACTATATCTGCAATTAAACATTAATATTGAATTAACGTTTTTATTGAATATTGTTAACATATAAGTACTTTATAAATCCTTTTTTAGGAAAGAAAAATGAGATGAATCATCTCGAGTTGAACTATAGATCCACAAGAGGTTTAAGTATTTGTAGTCTTCAAGTTTTTTTAAAAACCTAAATCAAATAAATATTACAATTTAATCATTCATATAAAAATAAAACTGGAAAGTAAATGAGGTCACAGCACAAGGAAAACACAATATATATTGTTTTGGTCACTGTCGTTGCAACTATTGGCGGTTTTTTATTCGGTTTTGATAGCGGAGTCATTAATGGGACGCTCGATGGACTGCAACTAGCCTTTAACTCAGATAGCATTGGGACTGGATTTAATGTTGCAAGTATGCTTTTAGGTTGTGCTATTGGTGCATTTGTGGCTGGACGACTTGCAGATATTTATGGAAGACGAGCATTGCTTATCACTGCTGCTATTTTATTTTTGATTAGCGCATGGGGCTCCGGTATTTCTACAAGTTCGTTAGAATTTATATTTTACCGAATACTAGGCGGGCTTGCAGTGGGTGCAGCTTCAGTAATGGCACCGGCATATATCAGCGAAATAGCTCCGGCCAGATATAGAGGCATCCTCACTACCATTCAACAAATTGCTATTATATTTGGTTTATTTACCGCATTTTTAAGCAATTATTTTTTAGCCGAAGTCGCAGGTGGATCAACGACTAAATATTGGTTAAGTTTCGAGGCTTGGCGCTGGATGTTTTGGATGGAATTAATTCCTGCGACATTGTTTTTTATACTTTTATTTTTTATCCCCGAGAGCCCCCGCTATTTAGTCTTAAGCAAAAAAATTGTAGCCGCAAAAACGGTGCTCACTAAACTTTATGGGCCATACTACGCAGAGAAAAAATTCACAGAAATTCAGGCATCTATTGCCAACACAGCATCCCCTAAATTGAGTGATTTAAAAGACGTAGTTAATCAAAGAATACGTCCAATAGTTTGGGTGGGAATCGGATTAGCAACGTTCCAACAGTTAGTCGGTATCAATGTCGTTTTTTACTACGGTTCTGTTTTGTGGCAAGCCGTAGGGTTTTCTGAAAGTGATGCATTATTAACAAATGTTATTACTGGCGCAGTTAGCATCATCGCTTGTATCTTGACAATATCTTTAATTGAAAAAATAGGCCGCAAACCGTTATTGATGATTGGCTCAATCGGAATGTCTATTTCACTTGGCATTATGGTAGCTGTTTTTTCAACAGCTGAAACTGGCATTAACGATAATTTAGATCTTGGCAGCATGGGGTTAGTCGCATTAATTTTTGCGAATATATTCGTGTTCTTTTTCAATATGTCATGGGGACCGGTAATGTGGGTAATGCTCGGAGAGATGTACCCAAATCAAATTCGAGGCTCAGGTCTAGCGGTGGCTGGATTTGCCCAATGGACTAGTAATTTTATCGTAACAATGATGTTTCCTTTAATGCTTGCTGGTATCGGTTTAGCTGGAGCGTATTCATTTTATTTCGCTGGCGCAGTCGTCTCTATCATTTTTGTAGCAAAATTTGTGAAAGAAACTAAAGGAATAGAACTTGAGAATATGCAAGGTTAATTCGGTATTCAAACTTAATCTAAACACCTGAATATTAATGTTGGAGAAAATAATGAGAAAAATATCACGATATACCAATAATAAAGAAATGTTAAACTTATTGGGTTTAGTTTTTTGTATATTGATGGCGATCTCAACACATGTCCAAGCAGAAGATAAAGACAAAGACGTCGACATTATTTATTCAAAACTTTTACATTCTTTACCCCAAAATAGCACTTTAGTCGCTGTACCTTATGCTGATGCATTAAATGCATATGGTCAAAAAGCAAAGGGTAAGGTAAATGAACAAAGTACAATACCGGGTGGTAAATCTTACCAAGTAGACGTAAAAAAAAGTAAGAATCCTTACGATGCTGGCGTCACGTTAGCGATTAATCCTGCGGTCAAAAAAGGTGAAATTTTTCATTTAACATTTTTCGCCAAAGCACTTAATTTACCAAAAGGTAAACAGAGTATAATATTGCCAGGAGTTGGAATCCAATTTAATAAACCCCCTTATAATCATATATTTATGAATAGCACAGAAATTAGTCCTAATTTAACGTCTTTTTCATATGCAGGTAGAGCTGACAGAGACTATTCAGAAGGACAATTACAAGTATCATTTCAGGTAGCTTCAGATACACAATCTATCGCCTTTGGTCCAGTATTTGTTTTCAAAATAGGTGCCGAGAATGATATTAAAAGCCTTCCTTTCATTAACTAATTAATCTAACCGTTAATTTCTATTTAAGTGATACAGCCATCAGAGTATCATGAGCCGTCATAAATAGCGTTTCTTCATCTGCAGATAATGTTACGTTAGCGGTTGCTTTTCCGGTTCGAATTTTAGCTAATAGTTGGCCGTTTTCGGTGAAAACAAACACCCCTCCCGGTCCGGTAGCAAATAAATACCCTTTTGAATGTACAACCATGCCATCTGGTAAGCCTTTTTCAGTATTTTTGCCAACTAAATCACTGGCATCATAAAACACGCGTTTATTCTCTAAACTTCCATCATTTAGGATATCGTATTCATACCATTTAGCGCCATTAAGATCAGATACTGCAACAATAAGTCGTGACTCATCATTAGTAACAACGATCCCGTTGGGATATAACAAAGAATCGTCTTCAAGGATAACCTGTCCGGCTTTAGTCAGTCTAAAAATACCATCATAAGATAATTCTTTATTAATATCTTTTCGGCCATCTTTCAGTCCATAGGGTGGATCAGTAAAATACAAATCACCGTTTGAGTGAAATACACCGTCATTGGGACTATTAAACCGTTTTCCTTTATAAACAGTTGCTAAACTAATATAACTTGCAGAAGGATCGCTTAATGGTGCATCCATTAAAGCTATACGTCTATCTCCATGTTGCATAATAACCAATTGATTATTTTCGTTTAATAACAAACCATTTCCACCTTGGCTTGAATCATGAGCAGATATACCCGTTGCACCTGAAGGCTTAAGATAAACAGATACTCCCTCACCTTCTTTGTATTGATATAGGGTATTTTGAGGAACATCTGAAAATAACAATTTATTTTCTTTGGGTAACCATACAGGGCCTTCCGACCATGAATATCCACTACCTAAGATGTTGAATTGAGTATTTTGCACTATGATATCCAAAGCATGGTGATGAAGTATTTCAACATAAGGTGGGTTACGAATCTCATTATACGCGTTTGTTTTTATGTGTAACTCTGTGTCCGATTTTGCAGATAATGGTTGTTCTGTCCATACTGGCTCATGCAAACACCCAAGCAATACTAATACTGTTAAGAATGTACATAGGATAACTATTTTCTTACTATTAAAAGAACATTGATTTAACATGTCATTCCTTTTTTAAGTTCAATACGTCATATTGATATCTACTTGTCCGTCTCCGCACCAATAGTTTCAGAGCTAACGGTTTTACCATATTACACAGTGTCACCATCGACTGGTTAAAACAATCATAACTTGGTTTTTGATAAACTCCCTGATGATATTAATAACATTTTTTATAACTCAAATAAACTAAACTTCTGTCCCGAAGATCAATTACCTCAATGCTTTAACATAAAACAACTATTCCTTTGAATTTCATGTAATTGAACAAGTAATTTCGGAGAGTAAATTATGCAATTATGGAGCTTTAGGGCGAAAAAATGCAAGATGAATTGTTCAACTCGATGGTATCGATAAGAGGGGATGAGGGCGATGATAAAGAGCTACACTTAGGTTTAGGGCTTTATTTGTTCCTATTTTGAAGAATTTAATACTCTATGACTATCTAAATAATGCTGTATTACTCAACAATAATTTGATGAGAAAAGATAATAGCTATACTCAAAATTAGCCGCATTTGGTCTGAGACCATTACTTACTAATACGTACATCACTAGTTTGTATACCCCCCGTATGGATCGTATTCAGCTATAAAGTGAACTAGCTGATAAGTACACTAATATCACCTAAAAACGGCTTACAAAGCGTACAAATCGTTACAGCTATCGCGCTTCGCTTGCTAGATCCCATGCACCAGCGCAATGTTAAATTGCACCAGTGAAGGGATCTGCTTTTACGTTTATAAAGCATATAGTGACGTCAGTGACGGCAATAAATAAACTTAAGTTTTTCTGCAAAAAATACAAAATAAAATAAGTTGTATATCTGCCGTCACTGGTGTCACTTTTTGTCTATTTCAAACAAATACCTTTGTACCCCCTACTTTTATTGGTCTTATACGGCTTTACATTTGGGTGAAGTTTGAAGTATTCGCCACATTTTCGACTAAAGCTGGTTCTTTGCTCTGGCGTGAGTAAATTTTCGTCGCACCAACTAACGTAACTCTCAAACAAAGCTTTCGATGTGATTACGCGGTTTGGCTGATATTGTATATTTTCATCAAAATACTCAGTGATACTATCCAGCTCCTTTTTGTACTCGGCGCTATCGTTAACGACTTTTTCCGGAGTATTTAAACCTTGTCGCTTCCATTCGGCAAGTCCATGTAGTGCCCAGTTAAAAATACCAGGCATTTCTGATTTCAATGTACTGAGTAAATTAGGGTCACGCTGCTCTTGGGGAACGACATAGCCAAAATGGATAAATCGCATTCGTCGCCAAAACCCTTCGTCATTGATATTGCCATAGGGTTTATCATTACCATACATCACAATCTTAGCGGTTGATTTAAACGTGACAGGGTTACAATAAAGATGCCTTCCCGTCACTTCCTCATCACCGGATAGAGATTTAAGTGTTTGTGTATCAAATGCAGCACTGTTGTCATCCATCTCGTCGGTTATCGCTAACCTAACCCCTGCTAAGTTTGCAATGCCAGCCATGACAGCATTTGAGCGACTTCCCGAACTACCCTTCATGATGACGTCTGAGCTAATTTTTACAGCGTAATCACCTAGCAAAGCTTTTACCAAGTCTAAGAAGGTTGATTTACCATTAGCTCCACTTCCGTAGAAGAAAAATATCTGTTGCTCACTAATGCTTGCCGTCAAAAAATACCCAACTAATCGCTGCAGATAATCAACCATCTTTTTATCGTTTTGCATGGCGACAAGAATAAACTCTTCCCACTTAGGGCAAGTGGCATGTTTATCGTGACAGGTTCCTAATGACTTTATGACCAAATCTTCACCCGTTGCCGGCCTTATTGAATCAGTGGATATGTCGTAAACATCAGTCTTTAATCCAATTAAGTTTGGGTTAGCATCTAATTTATCGACACCTATAGACAGTTGTGTTTCCATGATTTTAAGAACTGAACGAAAACTTGCATGATTCATTGCGTTATTCAGCCACTTTAAAGACATGGGTACATACAATCCAGATAGTAGCTGTTGCTTAAGTAGGTTGACCATTTGCTTATGGCGTTCAAATACTAACCTTTTTGCATCTTCAGCGTTTACCCATGCTCCATCAACAAACACTAACCATTGCTTCAACGTACTATGATACACAATCGTAGATTGATGCTGATTAATCAGAAATTCCGCTAATGTTGTGTCGTTTTCACCATATATATTTTGAAACTCCACACATCCATTTTTGGACTTTAAATAATCGGGGGCGTAATAAAACAGCGTTGAGATGGTAATACCCTTATCATCATCAAAACCATCCCAATGCTTCTCACACTCACTGAGCTGATATTTTTCACCTTCACTGGACCAGTTATCCCACAACTCAAGCCCTTGTATACCTGGATATTCACTGTGAATAGCCATCCCGATATTAATCCATTGTTCATAATCTGAATCAGGGTCAATGTAAGTTAATGCCTCTGCTATATTAGCTAATGGTGTTTTAACGTCAGTATTACTCATTACATGGAGTTTAGGCTTCGCAGGAACAGAACGCTTCTTTGTTGCCGCTTGTAGGACCCAATCCGGGGCTATAGCTAGGTCAAAAGTCTCGCTAGTCGTCGAATAATTCACACCATTGATACTACTGCCTACACCAATGCTGTAACCTTTGCCACCAGCACGAATATCTAAACCAGGCTCAAAACCCTGGCAGATTGTTAGTGTTGATGCATCATCAGTATCAAAATAATAATGCTTCCCACCACTGGGTGTATTTACCGTAAACGTCGTAGGTAACTCAGGATGCTGCTGCAAACTAGTAAAGCCATCAAGGGCATCTTCAGGCTTAATATCAACATCCAGTACAATATGTCTATCTGCAACCACGCCGATGTTGTACTCAGGATTCTGCGTCCACCAAGCTTGAATTGCGTCAAGGTCACAAGTTGCTGCCTCCTTCCATCCTGACACAGCAGGGATTTTAGTGTTTGGTTTACATGGAAATATGTTAAAATTGTATTTAGCGTACATTAAAGCAAACGTTAGTTTGTTCTTCATGTTAGCTGAGTTAATAGGAACGACCTGTGTTTGCTTGCCGGCTTGCAGGTCGTTTTTTTTGTTTAAATCGTTATTCATAAGTAATTTCCTCAAATAGTGCCTCTCCATCGATGCGGAATGTTAAAGGGGTTAGGTAGTTTTTTTTACCATAAGCGCCGATAGTAAAAGTGGACGGAACAGTAATAATTTCTAAACCCATTTGCCGTAAACTTTTAATTAATGCTGAAGGGCCTTTGATACCTAAATCAATCATTTCCCTATCAGTTATTTCTCCGTTTACAATCAGCTTTTCAACTACTAAGCTCTGTTGTTCGGTGAGTCGACTATAGACGTAGCGCGTTACTGCTTGTTTTAAATAGATGGTCATTACGCTGCCTCCTCATCACGCTGCTGGATTTTTGATTCAATCCATTCTTGCACTTCAGAAACTACCCAAGCGCTTGAGCGCTCAGATAGCTTAATTGGTTTAGGGAATCGGCCATCTTTAGCCTCAGCATACACACTCGAGCGAGATTTCTTTGTTATAGCCATTACTTCGGCTAATTTAAGTAGTGGTGTCATTTTTGGACGCCTCTTTTGTGCGCAACGGAACCAATGCCGTGCGCTTCAAGGGGCAGATTAGCGAAGTCTTATAGGGAAATTGTCATCAAGATGACGAAGATGATGATTTTAATTTCTTTTTAACGTTAGATACTTGATTATTAAAGTTCCTCCTGTCCACAGGTTTGGAAATATTATATTTGAGCACAATGTTGTGATTGTATGTTTGACTGTATGGCGAGAGCTCGCTATCGTAACCTTTATCGTTTGGTTTTTTAGTGGGGTCGTAGGCGCTAATTCCATCTAAAAAAGTCTTAAATTCACTATTGTTTGATTTAAGCTCGCTTGATATCCATTCATGCACATGTTTAGCGTTGGTTGATTTGTTTGCTTTACTTAGCTCTTTTATAGCAATCGCAATTAAAAGTATATATGAGGCTTCCGGTTCACTATCGCGCTCTTCAGTATAAACATCCCTGAATGTGATTGGCTTAATACCTTTTATAGAACTAAGTTCATAGGAATTATCTAACTGAAAAACGAGAGCAAGATGCTCATTAGATAATCCTCCATATGTATTGAGTGCTTCAATTGCTTCAAAGCCTAGCTCAATAGTTTCACCAGATATATGATGTTGATATGGTATATTTTTCTCCAGAATAATTTTTCTTGATGTCTCTCCATTCATTGGTAGATGCTTTATTCTGTTAATTGATAATTGCACATCTGCTTTAAGTTTGGTGTACAGTTTAATTTTACCTGCTAGCCCATCTTCAAGTATCTTATCTATCGCACCAAATTCGGTGATACGTTTTAATTTATTAGTTAGCATTTTTCAATTCACCTAAGTAGTCGGCCCAAGCCTGCATCATTTTAATGCGTTCAGGCATCAGTTCTGCTTTATTGTAAACGGCTCTCACTCTATCACGAGGAGCGTGTGCTAATTGTAATTCAATTGCATCTGCATTAAACCCTAATTCATTAAGTTGCGTACTCGCAGTATGCCTAATTCCATGTGAGGTTAAAAATCCACGTCCGAAATTTTCATTAGTATCAGGGTTAACTAACCGGGTAATTGCTACATTTAAGGTGTTTTCTGTCATGGGCTTTTTGCTTGCGTTAATACTAATAGATGTTAAGAATACATATTCGTATTTACCAGTTAGAGGTTGCATTTGACGAAGAATTTGCAAGGCTTGAGCTGATAATGGAACTTTATGATTTCTATTCATCTTCATATCTTCAGCCGGGAAGGTTATAAGCTTATTTGTAAAATCAACATAAGACCATTTCAAAAATCTGACGTTAAATGGCCTTAAAAAAACTAAAGTTTGAAAGCGAAGTGCCATTTTTACAGCAAAGTCACCTTTTTGTTGTTCCATCGCTTTTAAAAAAAGTTTTATATCTTCGACGTCTGTTAAATGTGCAAAGTTCTGTGGTTTTGTTACTTTTGGAAGTAAACGCTGAAGTCCTTCTGCTGGGTTACTTGTGATAAGTTGAAGAGTAAGCAAATAATCGAATGTTTGTTTGCAATAATATGATAAACGTTTGGCAGTATCGTCTTTGCCAGCCTCTGCTATGGGTTTTATAAGCTTTAAAAGATCTAAAGTTGTCACAGTTAACACATCTGTTTTGTCGAGTTCGGGGAATAAATACATTTGCATTCGCCCAAGACGTTTTTCATATGTTCCACTAGCTAATTGTAAAGTTTTCATTTGTTCAACGGCGTAATAGCTAAATGATTTTGTTTTTGAGGATGCCGCTCTTGGGTCAACTCCTTTTTTGATCAGCACTCTATCATCCTCGTGCTTTTTTCTAGCATCAGCTAGTGTGATAGAGGGATAAGTACCAATTGTGACAGTAAACCTTTTCCCATTTAATGCAGTGTCATACCTAAATGATTTAGTGCCAGCTTTACTAATGAATAAATATAATCCACCACCATCAGCTATTTTATAAGATTTGTCCTTAGGTTTTAGATTTTTAACTTTAGCGTCTGTAAGTGAACGTTTCATTGGTAACTCTAATAATGACTGATACCGTTAAAAATACCGTATAATTAACGGTATTTCAACAAACTTAATAAGACTTAGTAAGACTGAAAAATCACTATATACCAGTATTAATAATGACCTTGGGACTTTTATGGACCTTTGTTCGATCCCGGGTCGAGGCACCATTATTCCAAGAGCCCTGAACAGAAATGTTCGGGGTTTTTTTATGGCGCGGAAAAAATCCGCGTGTCCCTGCCGGTAAACGTGAGTCAAGATCGTTGCGAATAAGCACTACACATACTTATAATCCAACTGCTTTTATGTCTACTATATATAAGTACAAACAATAAGTACTCATTCAGAAGTATGTACCTTTGATAAATTACCAGCTTACATTGTACTTAGTGCATATCTATTAAAATGTATTGTGATGTCAGTTGGTATGGTATTAATAAGTATTATAGGTACATTGAACAGATACACAAAAGGCTTATAAATGAAGTTTTTAAGAAGTACACATTGGTAAGCGTGTAAATACTTTCAAAAAAGATCACTTTAAGTATTGAACAATTAAAATAAGTCTGTAGAATGCGCTCCTCACTTGCAGGACATCAGGTTGAGCCACCAGGCAAAAGCCTCGTACAGCAAGCGATTGCAAGGTTTTAGTTTAGGTATTTTTTTACGAATTAATAAAATAAAACGTTGACAACAAGATTCAAAAGCGTAATATACGCATCCCGATTGAGAGGGGCTTCACAGCGCACTCAACCGGCGGGACACGTTCCCAACCGTTCTTTAACAATTTATAACAAGACAATTTGTGTGGGCACTCATTACGAGTGTCAACAACGACGATTCATATTTCGATACAAAAATTTAATTGAAGAG
>Ga0209653_1000237_pt1 | contig 49173 bp, 47 predicted proteins | sample SaaInl6LU_22_DNA_FD_184644 | JGI IMG/M metagenome (GOLD analysis project Ga0209653, IMG submission 184644) | Marine microbial communities from expanding oxygen minimum zones in the Saanich Inlet - ESP_116LU_22_DNA (SPAdes) (version 2) | ecosystem: Environmental > Aquatic > Marine > Intertidal... | reverse complement strand
CGGCTTCCCAAGGAGAGATGACAGAGTGGCCGATTGTGCATCCCTGGAAAGGATGTGTGCTGGAAACGGCACCGAGGGTTCGAATCCCTCTCTCTCCGCCATTTAGCAAAGCTAAATGGCAAGTATACGCGAAGCGGAACAGGGATGAGAACGTAGTTCGACGTAAGGAGCGAAAGCGACTGGAGATGGGGCACCACAGGTGATCGCGTAGCGATTTTGCCAAGCAAAACCAATCCCTCTCTCTCCGCCATTTAGCAAAGCTAAATGGCAAGTATCCGGCTCAATAAATCAAAGTGAGCCCAGACCCGATCCAATGAGTCCAATTCCAGCAATAAGCTGAGCAATCAACGCGGCGTTGAAGAGTATGGGGTGCTTGTGCCGATAGAGGTCAAACCAGATCCAGTCCCAATCGAGTAGATAGAGAGTGTCTGTTTCACCGTCAAAAAACTCTTTAGCGGTCAGTGCGAGGAGCAGCACTCCTAAGGCAATTAGTATCCATCCCATCGTAATGATGTTTCTATATTCTTTCTGTTAGTCGCCTAAGCTAGTTGCATAGATGAAAGAGTGCCCTACTAAGGGTTTAAAACTTCCCCTTAGGCAAGGCAGGTAGTGTGATACGAGCCCGTTCTCCCTCTGGGCCACCACCTTCGACAATCGCGCGTCTTTGGCCTTGTAGAAGAATCATACGGTGACCGGAAACACGACCTTTGGCGTCGTTCACCACCGCATTGCCCTCCAAGATAACTTTGCCCTCTTCGGGTAAAATAAAGGCCTTATCCGCAGTCGCCACGCGGCCATCTTGCTTCACTTCAACCTGATCCACAGCTTCAATTCGCTGCACTTCAAGACGCCCCTTAAGGTCACCATTGGTTGCGACCGCGGTCTTCTTCTCGATCGCAACAATATCGAGTAGTTCACAAGTGGCTTCGAGGTTGGTCGCTGCGATTTCTACATTTTCGGTAAAACGAAATACCGTGCGCGTCGGTTCCTCAAGCATACGAAGTAGTTGACTGCTAACCATTGTCTCACTGGGCACTGCCTTTTGCTTCGGCTCCAATGGCTTCGGGCTATTTGCCGTAGCCACTCCTGTAAACGCATCGTAACCTAGATCAGGCATTTCGGGAAGGACCACGTTAACGGGTTGCGCATCACTTCCGCGAATAATCGCGAGGCTTGGCTGAAGCTCCATCTTCACACCAGTGACAATGGCTTCGCCATTCGTCACACGTGGAGAGCCCTCAAGCACGGCACGCTCCTCGGCAGGATAGAAAGTCACCCGCTCACTGGTCGCGATTTGCCCGTCTTGCTCGATTTGAACACCGCCCTCGGCAACCATTTGACGCACATCACCGACTTTAATTTTAGCGTCTTCGGCCGCGTCTGTGACGAGTGCTGAGGGATCTTTGATTGCCGCTTCATCTGAGGATTTATCGGCGTAAATAGTCATCTTTTTAGCATGCATTTGAACGGCTCCTGACATGACCTCAACCGAACCGGCGAAGAGAAACTGATTTTCTTTTTCGAGCTCTAACATCGTAATCGAATCTGCCAATACGATGGTCTCCTCTGCGAGGGCACTCCCGCCCTGTATACCCAGTCCACCTGTTTCAGTTAAAATCATTTGCGCACGACCAGCCCCTTCATCACCGCTAACCACAAATCTCCCCTCTTGGCTACGGATCGTTGCACCACTCAGATAGACGCCTGGTGCCTCAATCTGTGGAGTGCCACTTAGATTCACCTTCTTCTCACGAGGGAAAAACTCTGCATCTCCTGCTCGAACAATGCGCCCCTGCTGTTCAATAACCACATTATCTCGGGCTATAATCTTTCGCACCGCGTCCAACTTACTCGCTTCTACTTTCGGGCGACCCTCTTTACGACCTTCAGGGGCATCGACTAGTGCAATCAGCAAATCACCTTTCATATCCATATCACCGGAGACGACGTGCACATTGTTCTTAAATTCAAACTGATACTCTGTTTCGGTGGTCGTAAGCTTCAAGCGCTGACTATGAATCACTGTCTTCGGAACGAACTCTGAACTGGGTGCCGCCTCGACACCTAAAGAGTCAGATAGAGTTTGAGTGAATTGCACAACGGTATCAAAGAGCACTTCGATCTCCTTAGTCTGGCCATCCCAGGTCCACCCCACTCCAGAAATTTTAAAATTGGCACCAACAATCTCGATAGTGCTTTCAGAGTATGCCTTGTTTTCTTGGACACGCACAATCGCTTCGGGGCTATCCATGCTCATCTCCAAAGCCATACGCTCATCTCCAGTATACACGCGTAGCCCCATATCTTCGATGCGCACTTGCTCAGCACTTTCATACTTGCCTTTCGAGCCCTGTAAAACCCACTGCGTGTAGCCGTTATCGGCTAAACGTGGCAATTTAAAGTTCTTAATCGGCGCATTGGGCGTCATCTGCGCACAGAGTAGGTTGCCCACACATAAGCAAAGACTCACGCAAGATACTGTTTTTGAGATAAATGACATCTGCATACTAAGAAACCCGGACTTGCCTCCGGGTTCCAGTCGAAAAGTGATTAAGTATTTAGTCCTAATCGTAACCTTGATCGTCTTACATGGTAGGGATCGATATCCTTATCGATCCACCAAAATGCCAAACGGCTTGTTAGGGATAACAAGCCCTACCTTCGAAATAAAGACAAAGAGGTTTACGCCTTTGGCGCGTCTTTCTTCGGCAAGACAGCTTTTACGTGGAGATCACGCAACTGCTTCTCGGTCGCAATGCCAGGGCTCTGCGTCATCATTTCCTGTCCCTTTTGATTCTTAGGGAAGGCAATCACGTCGCGGATACTGGTGCGCTGACCGAGGATCGTCACGATACGGTCGAGACCGAATGCGATGCCACCGTGCGGAGGCGCGCCATATTCGAATGCCTTGAGCATGTAACCGAAACGGCTCTCGACGACGTCTGGCTCAATCTTGAGCACATCTTCGAAGACCTTCTTCTGCAAGTCCGGCTGGTGGATACGAATCGAACCACCACCGAGCTCAACACCGTTGAGAACGAGGTCGTAGTGTTGACCGCGCACCTTCTTCGGATCGCTGTCGAGGAAAGGAACATCTTCTTCAACCGGTGCCGTGAATGGGTGGTGAGACGAAACGTAGCGACCTTGCTCCTCATCAAAGAGCATAAGCGGGAACTCAATCACCCAGAGGAATTTGTAATCGCTTGGATCGATGGTGAGCTTCTCACGCTTTACCAGCAACTGTGCGGCTTCAAGACGCACGCGACCAAGGATCGTGCAGGCACGCTCCCACTCTGTCGCGGCAAAGAATACGATATCGCCATCTTCGACTTGAAGCTGCTCCTTGATCGCTGCCTTCTCTTCATCGGAGAAGAACTTGAGGATCGGAGATTTCCATTCGCCACCGACAGACTTAATGAATGCGAGGCCCTTGGCACCGAGCGACTTCGCAGAGTCTTCGAGACCACGGAGTTCACCTTGTGTGAGGTCGGCAAGCCCCTTGGCGTTGAATGCCTTGATCGCGCCGCCACCATCAAGCGTGCCCTTAAAAACCTTAAACTCGGAGTTCGCGAAGATGTCACCACAGTCCTGAAGCTCGAGACCGAAACGCATGTCTGGCTTGTCGACACCGAAGCGGTTCATCGCTTCGAAGTAGCTCATACGGAGGAACGGCGTTTCGATGTCTACATTTAGCGTATCCTTCCAGATGCGCTTCATGAGACCTTCGATCAACGCATACATGTCCTCGCGGTCGATGAACGAAAGTTCGATGTCGAGCTGAGTGAACTCAGGCTGACGGTCTGCCCGGAGATCTTCGTCGCGGAAGCAACGGGCGAGCTGGTAGTAGCGCTCCACACCCGCAACCATAAGCATTTGCTTGTATTGCTGTGGGGACTGAGGCAGCGCGTAGAACGCACCTGGATTCATACGGCTCGGCACGAGAAACTCGCGAGCGCCTTCCGGTGTGCTCTTGAAAAGCATTGGAGTTTCCACTTCGATGAATGTCTGCTCGTCCATGTAGTTACGGATCGCAGTGGTGGTCTTGTGACGCAGGCGGAGCAAATTGAGGTTGGAGCTACGACGTAGGTCAAGGTAGCGGTAAGTCATGCGAAGGTCTTCACTGGTCTTGTCCGCAGAATCATCCATTGGGAATGGAGGTGTCTTGGAAACATTGTGAATCGTCAACTCAGTCGCGTGCACTTCCACCTCGCCCGTTGCGAGATTTGGATTCACCGCTTCAGCGATACGCTCTTGGACGCCGCCAGACACTTCGATCACGGACTCCGGCTTGATTGAGCCAAACTGTGCTTCGAGCACCTTATTAGCAGGGTCGAGAACGATTTGGGTCAAGCCCTCGCGGTCGCGAAGGTCGACAAAAAGAATACCGCCGTGATCGCGAACAGAGTCAACCCAGCCGCTAAGCGTAGCAGTGGATCCGGCGTCGGACTTACGGAGTTGGGAGCAGTGATGGGTGCGCTTCATAAGAGCGGGGATGAAAACACCTTCCAGACTCGAAACAAGCACGAAAACCGCAGTTTACCGCATCAAATCGTAGCGGCGCGCGCGTGCCAAGTCGGAGCGTTCGCGAAGATGGGTCCTTGTGCGCCATTCATGCACTAGCCGATGAGAGATCAACCTTACATGCGTATGGCGCGCGGGGACGTGCGCCGTTACCGTAAAAATACCGTTGCCTCTGCTGCAGTAGCCGATTGGCTCCCCTACCTTTTCCTTTTATACTGAAATGCTCGAAAATCTTACAGACAAACTAGGCTCTGCGCTCCGCAACTTGCGTGGCGTTGGCAAGCTCACCGAAGAAAACATGGAAGACGCGCTCAAAGAAGTGCGCCAGGCCTTACTCTCGGCAGACGTCCACTTTAAAGTAGCTCGCGAGTTCGTCACCAACGTCAAGGAACAGTGTGTCGGGCAAGAAGTCCTAAAATCCGTCACTCCAGGTCAACAGGTGATCAAGATTATTCACGACGAGCTGGTAAAGCTCCTCGGCGAAGGCACTACCGAGTTAGAAGACAAAAAGCCTCTACGCGTGATGATGGTCGGTCTCCATGGTTCGGGTAAAACCACCAGCTCTGGAAAACTCGCTCAATATCTCGCCAAAAAACGCGACTATCGCCCAGCGCTAATCGCTTGCGACGTTTACCGTCCCGCTGCGATCGACCAGCTTGAAATGCTCTCCAAGACAGTCGGCTGCACTTTTTACGGTGATCGCGCAGAGAAAGACGTCGTCAAAATCGGCAAGCACGGTCTCGAAGCAGCCAAAGATGCCGATGCCAATCTCATTATTTTTGATACCGCGGGTCGCTTACAAATCGATGGCGATCTGATCGAAGAAATCAAGCAGCTCAAAGACGCCGTCCAACCCGACGAAATCCTGCTCGTTGCCGACTCCGCGCTCGGTCAAGAGGCAGTCAACGTCGCTAAACACTTCCACGAAGCAGTCAACATCACTGGTATCGTGCTCACTAAGCTCGACGGTGACGCCCGCGGTGGTGCCGCGCTCTCGATGAAGACCATCACCAATGTGCCGATCAAGTTCATGGGTATCGGCGAGAAGGTGGATGAGTTTGAAGTTTTCCACCCCGATCGCATGGCATCACGTATCCTCGGCATGGGTGATGTGGTTTCGCTGGTTGAAAAAGCCCAAGAAACGATCGACGAGAAAGAAGCTGAGCGCCTAGCCGAAAAGATGCGCAAAGCGGACTTCAATCTCGAAGACTTCCTCAAGCAAATGCAGCAGGTTAAAAAGATGGGCTCCCTAGGATCTATCATGGGCATGATGCCCGGCATGAGCGGTGTCGAAATTGGCGACGAAGAAGAAAAGAAGATGGCGCGCACCGAAGCCATCATTCTATCCATGACCGTCCAGGAACGCCGCACCCCACGTTTGCTGCGTGGCAGTCGCCTAAAGCGAATCGCCGATGGCTCTGGGGTTCAAGTGCGCGACGTAAATGCCTTGCTCAAGCAATTTGGTCAGATGCAGAAAATGATGAAAATGATGAACGGCGGCAAAGGTCGGAAGATGATGAAAGCCATGAAAGCCCAGATGGGCGATGGTGGCGGCATGCCAGGATTACCTGGAATGTAAGTTTACGCTGAATCCGAATTTTACTTTTAATCTTAGCGATGTAGTTGCTCAATCAACTCAAGCAGCTGCTCGCCATTTCGTTTAGAAATCGCATTCACCTCTTCGCGTGCAATCGCCTCGCGCTCCAGATCAACCCCCGATTCCAGCGAGTCCCAATCAGCGCGAATCGCAGAGGCAATCGCCTCTGGTTGATCCGGATCGAAATACACTCGCTTCCCGAGAGCTCGACAGTCCTCTACCAGCATCGACCAACCTTCAAAATACGATGGTTGCACCACAGCAACTGCCGAGCGAATGAGTTGAATCTGATCCAAACGCGGCAAGGTGCCAACATGCCTGATAGTATCCTGCAGGTGATGCGTCTCTATAAAGTCATCCAATGACTGAGCAAATTCAGGATTTCGGTAGTCTTCCTTATGCCCCGTCAAAACGAGCGTAACATCATCCAAACCAGACTGCTTCAATTGGTGGATCGCCTGAAATAAATTCCAGTGATTCTTGTGCTTCCAATACTGGCTCGGAAAAATGAGAAACTTCTCTGGAAGACCTAGACGACGCACCACCTCTGAGGCATCTGGCACAAACCATGAGGCATCCGGTAAAGTGCAGAAACGGTAGATACTCACTTTGCTAGGATCCGCCGTATACCACCGCATTAAATCATCATAACTATCCTCACTGCTCACAAGCATGTGCGAGGACTCATTGATCAAAGTCTGAAACTGCGCATCGCGCTCGCCGCGTTCCTCATCGCTAAAGAACTCAGGCATTCGCAGATGCTGAAAGTCAGGAATCCACCCTATCCATGGCACAGGAAAAGCAGGCCCTAATGAATGACGGCACAGCAAAAGCACATCCAATTCCAGGCGCTCAGCCATTCGCTCTACGCTTTGCGTGCCCAATACCCCTTTTCGCAAATTCCTACGAAACGACTTCACCGACTTAGGCTGCCAACCTTTGTGCAAAAAATCATATGCATGATTTGTATCGACAAAATTAATACATTGCTCGAAAGGTTTAAGACCGCTCTTCCTTGGATACAAAAGCGACGTGCGACCACCTGCGTTCGCGGCATCTTTTAGCGCGCAGGCAATCGTCTTCAGATACAGCACCCCCGCCATCCAGACGACATCCGAATGGGAATAGAGCCCGACATGTTGATCTGAGCCCCCCCATACGATCAAATTTGACGATAAGGCATCGACCACACTGAGTTGATCACATCGCCCGGACGAAGGTCCGTCTGGCTCATTGAGCGCTGCACGCCAATGATAAATACTCGATCCTTCCAGAGCGCAGTTACTTTCGCCTTCATGAAATACGGCAAGCGCTCATTATCACACCATTCATCCGTCTCCACATCATACACGAACGTGCGGTCACACATTTTATCCCGTCCAAGCACACCTCCTGCCACAAAGATTTTCCCCTCAGATAGAAAAACTCCGTGCTCACTGTGTGCAACTGGTAGAGGCATCGACGCGCAATCCACGCGCTCCCAAGTCTTTAGATCGATATAAAAGACTTCATCAAAAAAAGTATCCTCGCTCGTATCAAAAATACACCGATACTCAGGATCGCCCTCAATACGAGGCACATCGCCCATCTGCCCCCCGAGGACATAAAACTGGTCGCCGACCAAACATGATGCGGTGTGCGTGCGCGCCCAATCATACGATTTTTCTACACGCCATTCCGACTCGGTCGCGGCTCCGTCACTCACAGCGATACTCCAATGATCCTTTGCAGGCGTAATACGATCAAACGAACTAACTGAAATACAATGAATGCGTCCCTCATATAGAAACACCAGCGGCATGTAACGACCTTCTGGCAACGACGGCAGCTTAGAAAAACGCTGCGTTTCAAAATCAAACGCAAAACAAGCAGACGTGGGCGGTGAACAATAAACGCCCCGCTGGCCTGAGATTATATACGCATACCGCTGACCATCCACAACAACTCCATGGTGCGTCTGTCCCATACGCTCTGGAATCTTACCAGAACCACTCCACTTTCGTGTTTCGAGATTAAATCCGAAAAGTCATCTGACGCTTCAGCCAAACTTTTGTAACCTCCAAAGATATACAATTGCTCATTGATCTGAGCACGCCCCGCTTACACCACTCGAACTGGTGCACGTGGCTCAATACGCCATGGCATCTCAGGGTTCTCCTCCACATGCTTACGCTGCTCAGCGGCCTCCAGCATACGGCGAGTCACCTCTGTGCGCCGAATCTTTTTCATAATCGACTTCCTCAAGCGGGCAATTGGCTGAAACGGCTTTTTCTTCTTATCCATGCTTCTGAGATTTGCTAAGTTATGAGGTCGCCTCTATTTGATACCGCTTACGCACGCCATAGCAACGTGGATACTGCTTACAAATTTTACGTAAGTGCGCCACGAGGCATTCCTCCTCGAGAGCTTCCTCACAAAACACTACGATACGGTTTTCGTAGCCCTCCATTTTAAAAACCATACTATGCGGAAAACGCTTTTTGAGTTTCACATCCTTATAAAGCGCAAGATGTGGCACCTTGCGCGGCTCCACCATATTAAAGACAAGCATACCACCAGGACGCACAAGCTCAGCCAAACGTTGGCACCACTTCACATCCATTGGTGCGCAGCGAATGGGCAAGCCATCCTCCTCGCCGTAGAGGTCGTCGAGAATGTAGTCAAACTGTGCGACCTCATCCGTTTCATACACCCACTCCACTGCATCCGCAGCCACGAGTTCGCAGCCCTCGGCACAACCAAAGAAACCATCCGCAATCGATAAGTGCATCGGATCGAGATCAATACCGACAATTCGCTCGGGTGAGACCAACTCACGCAACTGCGCTGCCACCGTGCCCGCCCCAAACCCTAAAATCAGAGCATTCTCAATACTACCCTTCGGGCGATATAAAGAGGGCAAGGCTATCAAGTCCCAAATTGAGCCTGATAGCGGACGGTTCGGATTCCATTGAGAGTGATTCACCCCGTTGCGATACAGACGCAGCGTCGCGCCCGCCGAACGCACTTCGTAAAGATTCCCCTCAATATTCTGACTCCAAACAATTGCCATGGCTACCTAGGCAATCAATTCCAACCAAAGCGTCGAGTTCGGAATGATAGGTAGCGCAGGTCAGCAAGATCTCGGCGTAGCTTAGCGCGAAGACGGATCCCAGACCGAACCATTTCGAAAGGTAGCGCAGGTCTGTCCCAGACCTGCGCTACCATGTAGAATATGCCCCCAACTGTTCACACCACTCGCTTGCATGATCCACAAAAACCGCTTCTATCTGTTTCCATGAAATATCTAAAACCATTCCTTCTCTGCCTACTCTCCATTTTCGCGATCAATACCGCAAACGCACACTGCCAAGTCCCTTGCGGAATCTTCGACGACGAAGTGAAATTCAATGAGCTGGAGCAACACATCGAGACCATCGCCAAAGCGAGCAGACTCATCACAGAGCTCAGCTCGAAAGAATCGCTTTCAGCCCACGACCATCAACAGATCATTCGCTGGACGAACACCAAAGAAGACCACGCTAAAAAGATCATAGACGAAGCTGCCAACTACTTCCTCGCCCAACGCGTCAAACTTGACGCCGATCACTACGCTGAAAAAATCGAGCTCCTACACCACATCATCGTCTTCTCGATGAAATCCAAACAAAGCACCGGCACGGATGCCACCAAGGTGCTCAGCGAGAAAGTCGCAGCCTTCAAAGAGCTCTACCTACACCACGAGCACTCACACGGCGGCCACCACTAATTAAAGGCAGCGCTCCCCGGAACGGCTACATACCGATTTCCGTGTAGCCGAATCGGTAACGATTTGGACGTATTTAGGACTAGCTCCTAACCGCACGACGCAATCGCGAAGAACACCTCCTATTTTCAAAAAAAGCCGAGTGGCGCATCACGCACACTCGGCTTTTTTTTTAATCAAGGACAGGTAGCGCAGCCGTGTCCCCACGGCGCACCGAATGGAACGACCTCAATAGACATTTGAGAGCAGAGACGCACATCCTAAATCAATGAGGCAAACTCAAAGCAGCAGACAGGCACCGTAGGAAATCCGTCTAACTCCTAATCCTACTCTTAATCTTAATCCTCTGGTAGAATCCTATGGATGCCTCTCAAACGCTTAGATTATGATTAAGAGTAAGAGAGCAGGAGGCACCAGAGCACCGTAGATCCAGCAGAGCTGGAAACCGCTTATTTGCGCTGATGGACGCTAACAATTCACCCCTTATATCAATAAGCGTCCATTAGCAAGCATAAGCGGTCGTCAGCTACGCTGACCAACAGAGCAACGAGCCGAAATTCGTCCCCTTACTTCAAAATCGCTTCCCAAGCTGCGTCCGCTTTTTGAATCAAAGCCCCATCTTGCTCCTCGAACTCATTCCAAAGCTTCAAGGTGTCCCCCAAAATTCCGTCGTAAAAAACCAACAAGCGATCTTCCACGATCTTGAAGCTCTTCGGGTTCACTTTGGTCTTCCCACCTTCCAGCATCGCATAGGCGCACCAACCCCCATAAAGTGGCTCGTAGTGCTCCGGATCCTCCAGAAACGTCGTCCGATTCGCCTCGCTCGCAAAATAATACAGCACGCCCTTGTAGTCCGCACGGTGCGCCTTGCTCCCCTTCTTCGGGCCGCTCTCCTGCTGATAGCTCACCACATCATAGCCCTCCAGAATCAGTTGCTTTTTCAGTGAAAACTGCTTGGCGCGCACCTCGGCAGGCACCTCATGCTGCAAAGCACTCGCACCGAAAGTAAATGCGGAGGACAAAATAAAGAGGAAAGCAATAGAGAGAAATTTCATTTTAAAGTGATCGAAGGTTTACTAATGGGTGACAGTTTTTAAAACAGGAGACAGAATTCAGAAGACAGGAGTCAGTTCTGAAGTAAGTGGTATTTTATTCTAACTCCTAACTCCTGACCTATAAGAGATACACTGCCGCAGAGAACTATTCCCGAATGTCGACAGATACTACAGATTCCGCCCACGAGCCCACCGTCGTGGACATCGTATTGCCACTCGAGCAATCCGAAGACCTTGCCGCGCAAAAAGCTGCGGTTGCCAAGAAATTGGACCGTCCACTCGCTGACATCGCAGACCTGCGCTTACTTAAACATTCCATCGATGCCCGGCAACGTCAGGTCAAAGTGCAACTCCGCCTCCAAGTCGGCCTTGGCAAAAAGCTCCCCGCAGTCCCCGCGCCCGAACCGCACTACACCAAACTTTCCAGCAACTGCCCCACCGTAGTCATCGTCGGCTGCGGACCTGCGGGTATGTTTGCCGCCCTGCGTTGTATCGAGCTCGGCATGAAGCCCGTCATTCTCGAACGCGGTAAGGACGCCTCCGCGCGGCGCTTCGACCTCGGCCCCATTCTCAAAGAAGGCCGTGTGATCGAAGACTCCAACTACTGCTTCGGCGAAGGCGGCGCCGGCACCTACTCCGATGGCAAACTCTACACCCGCGCCACCAAACGCGGACCCGTGCGCACCATCTACGAAACACTGGTCGCCCACGGCGCACCCGAACGTATTCTCATCGATGCTCACCCACACATCGGCTCCAACCTCCTGCCCAAAGTCGTCATGGCGATGCGCCAATCAATACTCGAGGCAGGCGGCGAAGTGCACTTCGGTGCCAAGGTCAAAGACTTCATTCTAAACGACGGCGCAATCCAAGGCGTGCGCACCGTGGACGAACGCGAGTTCCTTAGCAACAAGGTCATCCTCGCCACCGGACACTCCGCTCGCGACATCTACGAGCAACTCGCCGAGCAAAACATTCTGCTCGAACAAAAGCCCTTCGCGGTCGGTGTGCGGATCGAGCACCCGCAACCCTTAATCGACTCAGTGCAATATCATTACCAGCAAGGCACCGAACGCCCACGCCTCTTGCCCGCCGCCAGCTATCGACTCGCGACCAAGATCGACGGTCGTGGCGTCCACTCGTTCTGCATGTGCCCGGGTGGATTCATCGTGCCCGCCGCCACTGAAAATGACGAAGTCGTCGTCAATGGGATGAGCCTCGCTCGCCGCGACTCCCCTTTTGCCAATAGCGGCATGGTCGTCACCGTTGAGCCCGAAGACACCGAGCCTTTCGTCAAAGCGCACGGCGTGCTCGCCGGGATTGCCTTTCAAAAAGCACTCGAAGTCGCCGCCAAACAAGCCGGCGGAGGCGAAGGCCAAGTCGCCCCCGGGCAACGCGTCACCGATTTCCTCAAAGGCAAGACCTCGCAAGACTTACCCAAGACCAGCTACTTCCCCGGCATCGTTCCGTCGCGTATCGACGAGCTCCTTCCCGACTGGATCGTCAGCCGCATGCAACGCGGACTCACTATGTTTGGACAACAAATGCGCGGCTACATCACCGAAGACTGCAACCTCATCGGCTTCGAAACAAGAACCAGTTCTCCCGTGAGAATCCCCCGCGACAAAGACAGTTTACAACACCCCGAAGTCAAAGGTCTCTTCCCCTGCGGCGAAGGCGCCGGCTACGCCGGTGGAATCGTCAGCGCTGCGCTCGATGGAATACGCTGCGCGGAGGCGGCGGAGTAACGTGGAACTCTGGCGACGGCGCAATAGCGTCATTGCTCAGTGGGATTGGTAGGTGCTTTTCAGCTTTTTAGTGATGGCATGCAACCGCTTGTCTTTAGTCCACAGAGGCACCTTATTAATTATAGATGATGCTAAAATATGAGCGTCTGTAAATCCGATGCCTTTTCCGTGCAGCTTATTTGACTCGATGAGGTGTGTGACTTCTTCGTTCGTAGCTTGGCTGCTTTGTGGGAGGTTTTCAATTAAACCCAGGAAGGTTTTTCTTTTGGGAATGTTGCCAAGGCGTAGCTCTCCTATGACAAATGGATGAACTAAGACTTCATCTTCAATGAGTAGGTCACTCAGGAGGGGGTCTCCCTCTCTGAGAAAGTCTATCCAAACTGAAGTGTCGACCAATACCATTATCTGCGGGGTATGCTTTGAATCTTGGGAGCAGAGCCGCCAAGCAACGAGAGTCGTTTGGCGCTTTCCTTGGCTATGAGAGTTTTTAATCCCTCATGCAGTAGTTGTGTTTTCTCTTTTATACCCGTAAGTTTAGAGGCTTGTTCGAATACCTCATCGTCTAGGTTTAGTGTCGTTCTCATGCATATAAATATGCATAAAACGCATGCATGTTCAAGCTGATTATCTCCACCAATGTGGAGCTTACTTATGGAGCGGTAGCGACATTGCTCAGTGCGAATGGTTATACGTAGTTCCTTTCCATGAACTTACGAATCCACTGAATCAGATCATCTACATCATCTTGAGTAAATTGATCCCATTTCCCATGAGCAGCGTTATTTCTAATATCTGCTAGTGCTGTGATTCGTTTTTGGGTGAGAAGGTTGTATACTCCTTTCTTAGCAAGTGCACTATTCATCGAGTCTAGCTTTGGCTTCTTCGATAATTCAATTTCTTCTCTTGCGCACATTTTTCTTAGGCCGTCTTCTAAGACCGAACCAGCAACAACTGCCGCAGGCTGGTAAAACCCTGCCGAAAACAGAGATTCGCTCTGTTCTAGAAAATCATCAAACACCTCAGCTTCGACGATTTGTCTAAGCTTAAAGATAGCTCCGTTTTCGTAGTCTTCTTTTACTGCACGGAAAACGCCTAGGGCGACCTTGAAGCAGTGATATAATGGGAAGTCTTTTGCGTTTTCTTCTATTGATGTGAAGTAATGACTGTCAGTTCCAAAAACTCGTCCTGTCATATTCAACGCGCTACTAGCCCATTGAAAAGAAGCTGCTGTATCGATATTCCCATCATGGCTTCTACTGTTAATATTCTCCCCCAATTCGAGGATTTCAGCGATTCGCTTTAGAATTTTTTCGTCTACTTTCATTTTTGTATAATCACGTCAAGAGGTGGCGCGCCAAAGGCGTTGCCACTCTCGCCTTCGGTCTGGTCTATTTTGGATTGTGCTGCTCTGAGAATACCGCTGGTGATTACGCTCATAGGCTCAGGCGTCTTCCAGGATTGAAGGTAAATCTGGTCGAGTTCTCTGCATATTTCAGCATGGTAGTAGAAGTCCCCGTCTTTCCATTTCTCTAGGATTAACGACCGGAATGTATTAAGGGCTTCTTTTTCGAAGGCTATTTCTTCCCTTTTTATTAATTCATTCAGAGTCAGAAGGTCAGTCACCTTAAAGGTATATGAAATTCCAATGTTAGGACGCTTCGCTCCGTAGATCATCCAATTTCGTTTTTCGGTTCTTTCGAAGTCTTTAGATAAGAATGTATCTTCAATTTTTACTGAATATGGGATAAATGACAGGAAGAGCTTGGTGTATTTGATTTGTCCCGAGTTCAGATCGATTTTGTGTGTGGAGTGAGTTGGTCCACCAAGAAATGCTGAGTTCAAGAGGAGAACCGGGATGGCTCCGATGAGCGTCAGTGCAATGATTGCTTTTTTCATTCCTTTACCGATCGTGGAGAGCAATCGATAGCGCGTTAGCGACATTGGTCATCTCGATTGGTTATACTTTCATATTGATCTGCCAAGATGCGTTCAATTTCTCGATTGTGTCTAGCTGAGTTGCGTAAGATCAGGTAAACTGTGACAGTCCCCATCAAGGATAAAGGTATGGATGTGAAAGCTACAATATTTGCTTCCTCAGTATAGTAAGCGATTGCTCCAACAATAGCGCTGATAATGACAACAATAACTCCGACCGCAAAGTATGATTCGCCTTGAGCTTTTTGGTGTCTGAATGCTGGATCCGCCGCCATTCGTTCCTTTTCTTTTTCTTCTTCTTTAATGGCAAATCTTACAAATTTGTAGATGCCAAAGATAAAAGCAGCAAAGATTAGCAAGGAGGTGATTTCTGAAATTACATCGGCCATTCTATTTCTGTGTAACGCCGCGCTGAGGCACGGAGTGATTTACTTGTAGCAAGCTTGCTTGCGGAGAGGCAGCTCAGCGCGGCGTTGCGGCGGCGAGCGAAGCGAGCCGATGCAACAAGTTATTATGTAATTTTGAGATATCATCCCAAAAGGTATGATATGTAAGCAGGAAACGTTAGGCTTTCAGACTACAAATACCTCACCATATTTAGCAGTGTCAAAAATCTCCTTTGGCTGACGGCTGTGCCTCCGCAAGACGCTGTCGTAAATCGAGAAATGTCAGTAACGATTTCATGTCATATGTCGCGCAGGTGCCATCTCTGAAATCAGTCGTCGAGAGTAAGTCTTTCTCGTTATAGTGTTTCACCACAATCGTATCGACGGTCGTGCAACCGCCAAACACTGGCTTTGAGTAAAATTTAAAAAGCTCATCCAACTGCTTACAATCATCCGAGCTTAACACCAACTCCCCGAGAGCCATCCGATCCACCGTCAATCGCTCTTGTTTCTCATGAGACCATGTTGTAGCCAACTCGTAGACCTCCACCTTATTGCCCTGAAAAATGAACAACTCCGTGGAATGATGAAAACAACCGGAAGAACTAAAGGTAACTTCAACACGCTCGCCCTTTGCCAATTTTTGAAACGAAGGCACCTTCGCGGACAGGAACGCGCAAGACGCAAGGAGTAAGGCGGCAATTACTAAGTATTTCACAGGTATCTTGATAGGCGATTTTGGCTGCGAGCGCTAGGTTTAATGTAGAAGCGGCTTTAGCCGCTTTCGCGCCTGATTGGCACCTCAGAGAGAAAGCGACTGAAGTCGCTTCTACGATGGGCACTGACGGCTGAATCCCTTCTCCCTTTACTCAGCCCATAGCGCCCTCAAGCGCAGCGGTTGTTAATAAAATGCCCCCTCGAAGCGTGCCGATAAATCGGCATAAGTAACCAGATAGATCTCAAAGGCACCGCTTGGCTGACTGCTGTATCTGGTTACGAATCGATCAATGGAGCGAGCAGTCAAGAGACTAGCACCTTCACCCGTCGGCTCTCCTGATCGGTCGCACCAGTGACATTGCGGCTATGCTTCAAACTTGTTTGCATCATGGGTCGATAGCGGGCACTGTATGCTGATTACTGGCGCCATTGACTAGCGGAAATACAAGCATGTCTTGTCATTCTCTGCCCCATAATTCCCCACGAAATAGCATGAACATTTTGATCCAACGCTTACTCCTCTGCAGCCTCTTATTCAGTAGCTATTCACTTCAAGCAGAGACAGATACCGGGTATTCGAGCGCCTTGCTGCAGCTTTTAAAGCATATCGACGGACGTGAAGCTTTGACCGCGGACGTAATCAATCAACACACCAAAACACTCCAGGCAGATGCCAATGTGCTCGGCGCATCCCAAGAGATTTTAAAGCAAGCATTTGCTGTCGTTGATGCCTACGAAGCAAGCGAAGCAGGGCCGCTTTTCATTAATGCAAAGACGCGCAAGGGTTTTCCTAGAAAGCCACGCGGCGGACTCGAGATCGACAGAGCACTGTTCACTCTTCAACAGGCGATTATGGACTATGCCTATAGCCCAGAAAATGTGCAGGCACACTACCTGCAGCTCAATGGTCGACACTTCAAGACATCCGCCTATTTCCCCGGCTCTGTCGGCGAGGCTCCAGATCCAACGATCTTACATACCGTTCAAATCAATGCATCGCACCCTAAAGATTGGGGAAGCCCTGTAATGTTTGCAAAAGACCCTGCTCGCCGTCCAACCGGCTGCTATCTAGCACCAGGAACAATTGCCCGAATCACTGTGCCCGACACCTTGCTCAATGCTGGCTATTCGATCCGTGTAGGTGCTCATTCGTGGGACCTGAAAAAGAAACCGACGATTAAACGTCTCGACCGAGTGTCTCTGGTCTTTCCGATACACTCCAAGCAAACATTGATCGCCAATCCACTAGGTGGTGGCATCTACATAGAAGTCCCGTCCGAAGCGGATGCGGGACTGATCGACATCACGATACAAAATGCAGTTCGTGCGCCCTATTATTCTGCAAGGAGCTTCGATCAAACCAAGGCTGAAGAGTGGAAGATCGAACGCGCTCACCCTGGCCCTTGGACCGACTTCGAATCGGACAAATTTATGATGCAGGTGCCCACCAGCTGGATCTACAAATTCAATAAGCCGAAACAATTAATGGAGGACTGGGACCGCGCACTCGACGCCGTTTCGACGCTCATGGGCTTACCTTTGGTTCGCGGCAAAACCGTGCTGTATCTCCAAGTAGATGTCGCCCTGCGTGGGAACGCGAATTTCCCAGGCTATCCGCAGTCGAACAACCCCTACAATCCACACAAATCTGAGAACGGCAACAAGTCACACTGGTTACTACAAGGCCCACAGCATGGGGGCGCGATTATATTCCACGAACTCGGGCACGCACAGCTATTCACCAAGTTCAAGGGGGAGGTTGAGGCCGTCGTCAATTTACCCTTCGTTGCGGTCTTAAACAAAGGCTTTGGGATCGATCTAGACACTGCCTTTGGAAAGTCCTTCAACAAAGAAACCGTCTCACTCGACCAAGCGGCAATCATGTGGATGGTCACCGAAAACTTCCGCACAGGCAAACCAATGGATATATCCAATAGCCCAAAAAACGAAGTGCGCTACCAGCATCGAGGCTATGGAAAATACGTAGAGATTGCCAATTTGTTTGGCTGGGAAGTCTTGGAAAAGTTTTGGCATTCTGTGCATGTGGACTACATGAATGGCATAACTTATAATCGCAATTCTGACCCGACCGACAACCGCATCCTAAGACTCTCAAAAGCAGCCCAAGTCGACCTAACTCCACTTATTCATTTCTGGGGAATACCACCTGAGAATCCCGCAGAGCTTAAACAAGCCATACAAAAGGCAGGCCTACAACCCTCGCCCGCTATTTACAATCAGCTCATTCATTACAAATCGATCATACCAATGGATGCAAAAGCATTTGCCGATCACGCCAGAATCGTCTACCCAAAAGGATTGCAGGCAAAGAACAGCAATCCTAACTTTGGCGTAGGCTGGTATCAATCTTGGCTCCCCAAGTATCAACGCAGCCACGGAGAAGCTGCACAAAAAGCACTACAAACGATCCTCGACACCTATTTCCCATCAGAGCAAATGACTACTCTGTGACAGAAGTCACCCCACCTTCGCGGCTCTGCGGTAGAAGCGACAGAGACACTTTATAAATCACTAGGTAGATCAAAGGAGCACACACCAACCATCCTACAATCGCGTGAGCGAAGGTCCAAGCAAACTGAATGCTCGTCGTCGCAATATCATTAAAAAAACGCGCACTGAATTCGGTTAAGCTCAGCCTAAAAGGCTCCGCTTTAAACAGCCACTCTCCCAATCGAAGAAACGGAAAAATAAGTGCCAATTTGACCGGGCCGATAATCCAGTTGCAAATTTGCACCACTGGTTGATTCAAACGAAAAGCCGCCGCGCTCAAGGTATTCATTAGCGTTGAAAAACCCATGATCGGAAAGATCCCGATCATCAACGAAGTCGCAATCGCCTGACAACAAGCTTGGCGCCCAAGCCCTTGCTTCAACTGGGCGGCGATCACTTTTTTAAACTTTGTTAACATTTTAAAAGATCGTCACCACGACAACAAGCTTACAAGCTATGTGGCTTAATAGACATCGCTTTCAAATAAGTCATATTCCATTGTCTACTTTCGACTACCTCCGCCTCAAGACCTCACTTTCAAATTCGACTTTATCGACAATCTTTATTCTAAAAACCTATGCGTATAAAAAATAGCATTCTCTTTGTGCTCGGATTGGCACTAGGTCTAAGCTCGCTTAGTGCAGATGACTTTCGCACTTGGAACATGATCGGAGGCGGATATTTCGAGGCAAAGCTCACAGGTGTAGGTAGCACCAGCATCACCCTAGAAAATAAAGAAGGTCGCAGCATTGAGTTTCGCTTGGCAGATCTAAAACCATCCGACCAAGAATTTGCCAGGGACTGGCAACGAAAACAGACCACATCTACCGCAGGCGAAACAGCCACTGCAGCAGAGCGAAGTGAATTTGCCAAACGCGTCTACAAATCACTCGTCTATTCAAAAGGTAAACGGCTCTCAAAGTTCCGAGCAGAACCGACTGACAATCCAAAGTATTTCGCCTTCTACCGTTCAGCGCACTGGTGCCCACCGTGTCGCACCTTCACACCGAAATTAGTGGAGTTCTACAATAAGCAAAAAGGGGAAACCGTTCAGTTTGAACTCATTTTTATCAGCAGTGATCGCACCGAAGAAGCCATGGCTATTTATATGAACGAATACGACATGCCGTGGCCTGCTTTTCCTTGGGGTGAAAATAAAGACATTGTTGCCAGCAATGGCTCGGGCATTCCAAACTTACTCGTTACCGATGCTGAGGGTAACAAGCTACTGGACAGCTACGATAGTTCGGGAGAATACATCGGCCCGAGTGCCGTAATGGCAAAATTTGAAGCACTCTTGAAGTAGGCATCTGCAGTCTTCAGGAGCAGCATAGGAAAGCGCCATCCAAGAGCCCATATGTGCGCTCAAAGATACAACGTTTGATATAATGAGAAGCTATCGCATCCATTTATCCAGAGACACCGCAACCTTTGAGCTCAGCGCAAGCCTTCGAAAAATCTCAAATACAGCACTGCGCCATGTCGATCATGCCAGCTGCTATGGGAATATTGAAACCACTCCAAATGCCACAATTTTCAATATTGGATTGGGACCGAATAATTGGTGCACCGCCAAAGGAACCATCGAAGCGATCGATTCAGATACGTGCACACTCTCCTATCGCTTCAATGTGCCGTTTATCTTTTCTCTATATAGTCATCTGATGATCAATGCCCACTTCAAGAGGGTTTTTGAAAAGCACCTAATAAAATGAAAACGAGTGCTACGCCTGCTTGCGTTTCTTCAAACAGTCGGGACAGGTGCCGGAGTAAATCACCTCGCCGCCTGTGATCAGAAAGCCCCGCGGAGCCTTAATCTCAGGAAGCTGTGTTTTAACTGGAAGATCGAATACACGATCACAGACGCGGCAAACAAAGTGTGGATGCTCGTGCGCTGCGGGCAGTTCGTAGCGGCGGGCCTGCCCGGGAAACTCGACGCCGATGATCTCGAAATTAGCGCGCATTTCACGAATCGCTCGATCAACAGTCGCAGAGCCCAGTTTTGGGATCTTCACCCGACCAAGGCTCAGGATCTCGTCGCGCGTAAGTGGACGCTCGGCTTCAGTCAGAACGTCGACAATAGCTGCCCGTTGTCGAGTGGATTGCATAGTAGATTAAGCGAATGAAGTTAAACGGTAGTGGCGAGCTACTAACCATGTGAGGCGGACGCTTGAGCGCAAGCGTCCCGACCCCACGTTCTCTTTAAAATGCCCATCGAGCACCCAAATATCCAGCACGACCGAGCGCAGGAAATCCTGCAGCGGGCGCGTAGGTTTCGTCCAGCAGATTTTCAACGCGTGCGAAGAGTGTGAGCTGATCATTGACCGACCAATCAACCACAAGACGTATTACAAAGTAATCTTCCGCATCGACCTGCAAAAACGAGACGGGGTCGACATCTTCGCGATCAAAATGACCGATGGCTTGAAGGCCGCCTCGCAGCGAGTCAGTAAATTGATAATCCGCTGACAACTGCAACAGATGTTTAGGGCGACGTGCAAGACGCACACCCGCTTTCGGATCGACTCCGAATGTGCGCGGATCATTCAAACGATCCGCCTCAGCAACTAAATAAGTATAACCTAAACCCAACTTTAGTTTTTTGGTAACAGCATACTCGGCACTCAACTCGGCACCTTCGGTCACGGCATCCTCGATATTAAACGTATCATAGGTGTAGGGATCAAAGCTCAAGAGGTCTTCGATCTCATTACGAAACAAAGCAATCGAATAAACGAAATCACCGTCGAGAAGCGCCTGACGTAAACCGAGCTCATAGGATTTACTCTGCTCAGCATTGAGTGGGCTACTGGGATCATAATCGTAAGCAAGATCGGCAGCTCCGGGAGGCGCATAGGATGTAGCGACCTTGAGAAACCATGCCGCCTCGGTAGCGGTGAGATTATACACGAACTCAAAGCTACTGGTGACTTCATTATCAAAATCCGTGTAGCGATCCGCACGAAGTCCACCACGTAGTTCGATGTAGCCCAAGATCCACAGAGCATGTGCATACACGCCGAACTGTTCAAATACTTCAGCATAAGGAACGGCAGGATCAAGCGGACTGAACGTATTCAAATTAGTGTTACGAGCTTCGTCATTTCGATAGTTCAAACCAGCGCTGACGAGAAGATCATCAGACACGGAATAGTCTGCCTGTAAATTCAACTCATCACTAACTACCGCGATCGTGTTAGAAATTGGAAAATCGCCAAGGTATGCAAAACTAGGGGACGCCGCAAAGGCACTTTCAATTTGAAACAGGTCGACCTGGGACTCTGAGCGTGAATAGAAAAAATGCACAATAAGTGTATCTGTCGCGTAGCGAATACCCGGGGAAAGAAGCCAGTTCTCGGTCTCCTGCTCATCCTTCAACGTAGGCGAAATAATCGAGTTCGGTAGTTCTTTCGCGGTTTCAGTATACTGCCCTAGAAGCTCCAGACTCCACTCATTAGTCAGACGATAATCGAATCGAGATGTCCAGTTGAGGGCTTCATAGGCATCGTTCTTACGCTCATTATCTGTCGCGATTGCCGAACCAGAAACACTTAGGCCAAAACGATCTTCGTAGACAGAAGCGGTGAACGCACTGCGGCGAAAATGATTCGACCCACCCTCAGCCTCGAGGCTTCCGCTCGCCCCGTCCTGATCTAAAGCCGATTGCAGCTGCACGTCGATCACACCGCCAATACCACTGGAGCCATAATTCACCGAGGAGGCCCCCCGCTGCACTTGCACGTTATCGACATTACCGATCGAGATATTCGAGAGATCATATTGATTCCCAAAGCCTACGTTCATGCGACGGCCATCTAAGAAGAATGCGGTATGATTGCTCTCCGTGCCTCGGGTAAAAAGAGAGGTCTGAGCGCCCGTAGCGCCGGATTCGATGACGACCAATCCAGGCTTCTGCTTAATCAAGTCCACTAGATTTCGCGCCTGCCATTGCGCGATCTCATCGCTGGAAATAAAATCTACGGACGGTGACACCCGATCCAAACCAAGCGGTGTACGTGTCGCCACGACCACGTAGGGCGGCAGTTGCCCATCCATCATCTCGTCTTCGGAGATTTGAGTCTCTTCCGCATAGAGCGGAGCGAGGCATACAGTGGCAGCGAGGCCGAAAAGCGTCGCCAGCTGTTTATTTGGATTCTGTTTATTCATAACAAGCTACCAGAAATTGCTAGGAACCAAACATAATCAAATATATTGATTTACGAGAATCATTCTCAATATATGCCAAGCAAACTAAAAGACTGGGTAGGTGCTTTATCCATTTACTGAACAACAACTTGTTGTGTGAATAACCCACTATTGAGATCGACTCTCAACAATCCCCTATTTGCGCCACTGATCCAGGGTGAAGATCATCTAATACCAATGGCTGCGAAATACAGACTGATGTAGAACCACGCCATAAAGACCGAGCAGGTTGCACCCACCACTGAAGGGGAACTATGGCCGGAGGGATTAGCAATCCGTGAAAATATCCTCAGCCACGAGGACATTATCAGCACGGACGACACGCTTGTTGCCATCCGCCAAAACGAGCACTTTCGGCTTCCAAGACTTGGCTTCTTCCGCTTCGAATTGCGCAAAGGACATAATCACCAATAGATCGCCCTTTTGCCCCTTATGTGCGGCTGCACCATTGAGGGAAATCGTGTGCGAACCTTTGGGCGCTTGAATTGCATAAGTCTCAAGTCGCTCACCGTTGGCGATGTTGGCCACTAGAATCTTTTCGTATGGCACCAACCCAATCTGCTCCATCAGAGCAGCGTCGATAGCCAGACTGCCTTCATAGTGAAGGGCGCAGTCCGTGACCTCTGCGCGAAGCAATTTCGATTTGAGTAGTGTGACTTGCATTGAAGTAAGATTCCTAGGGTGACAAGTTTGTCAAAAAGCTGCGCAGGTTGGTGAACTTTACAAGATTTGCAATTGGAAAGTGACTTGGTTTGAGCGCGACTGCGAACATCAAACCAAATCGCACACAAATCTCGCAGCATGATGAAAATACACATTGTGATGCGCGATCGCTCCATCTATTTTCAGAGGGTCTGCCCCCCGATGAATCTAGCCCACAAATTTGCAGTTCTGACTGGCGGCCTTCTGCTGTCTACCGGAGGGACTCACGCGGCAGCAACACGCATTTCCTACATGGACGCTTTCGCTACGGCTCGGGGCAACGCGTTTACCGCGACTGCGGACAATCCATCCGCAGTATTTTACAATGGCGCTGGGCTGACTCAACTCGCGGGCAGCCAAATCCACGGCAGCATTTATACGATGTCTCTTGGTTATGAGGCCGACACAACTTTCGGTAGCGACGCGATAGACGGTGCTTCCCAGGCGGTGCCGAGCTTGTTTCTGAGTCACCGCCTTAAGGATTCGCCGCTCGCACTGGGATTTGGCGTGTATTGCCCCTTCGCACTTGGAGCCAACTGGGGCAAAGATGCCGCGTTCACCGCTGCGTTTCCGAGTCCATTCGCCGCAGTGCCTTACGAGGCGAAGCTTGAATACATCAAATACCACGCAGTCGTCGCATGGCAATTGACGAAGACCCTATCGGTCGCCGGTGGGCTGAGTTTTGACAAGAGCCACACCAATCTCAAAGCGAACGCGCTCGACTTTGAAGGCGACGACCAAATGGTTGGCTATACGGTATCGCTCCACTGGAAGCCGAGCGCCGAGCATGCCTTCGGCCTCAACTATCAAGCGAGGACCGAAGCCACTTACGAAGGCACCAGCAACGTCGCCGTGGGCCTTGGCCCAGCCGGACCGATCACCCTGCCACTGGATGCGAAGTCGGACTTCATCTTTCCCGAATCAATCACCCTCGGATATTCCTATCGCCCATATACACGCTGGAACCTTGAGTTCAACCTGGATTGGACAAACTGGGATCGCGTAAATAAATGGTCGCTTGATGGAGTGCCTCGCGCGGAATTCGAGCTTAACTGGAAGTCCGCGCTCATCTGGCAACTGGGCGCGACCCGATATTTCGACAATGGTTGGCATCTCAGTGCCGGCTACACTTTCGTCGAAGATGCGATTCCAGATGCCGACTTCCTGCCGATCGTGCCGGACTCAAATCGCCACTTTTGTTCCATCGGCATCGGTCGACACTACGACCATATAAGCTGGCAGTTCACCTACCAACAAGCCTTTGCGGACATACGATCCATCTCGGGGAACACCACCTCGCCATCAATCGATGGAGACTACGACCTCGATAGTATCTCGATGGCCTTTTCGCTGAGTTATCGATTCTAGCAGACTGTGCTAGACCAAATTTCGTAGCGTGCAGCTTTAGTAAACGTTCAGTCTACAGGCTTTTGTAAGATAACATTTGCTAAAGCTGCATGCTACGAAAAACGGCTTCACTTTAATAAACCTAAAAAAGCAGTTGAACCGTTAATCAACGTGACGGAGGTCTGCCGTAGATGGCGAAGCAATGAACATTAATTACAAGCGCATAAGTTTTTTTTATGATCGACTTACACCTAATTTGCCTCCGATTTCCATCCTACAATCCAAAGCCAAATTGGCGCAGCCTCTGATTAACGTTAATTAACGTGCATTAACGGTTCACAAGAATACACTCAGGCAAACTGCCTTAAGGATAAATGCAAAACTAGCAGGTTACAGCCTGCGAGGCTCTTCGCTGAAACTAAAGCTTACAGAATTCTCTTCAAAGCCTCGGAATTGACGCCGATAATTTCTAATTGCTTCATCTGAGTGGTCCCACCGCGCACCACAGTTATAGCGCGTTTAGGTAGCCTCAGATGCTTTGCGAGTAAGGCGCACACTGCCTTGTTGGCTTTACCTAATTCTGGCTGTGTCGCGACCTTGACCTTCAACGCACCAGCGTGCCAGCCGATAATCTCGTCACGTGAAGCATTCGGAATCACACGAACATTTAGCTCACTACGTTGATTTGACTCAGCCTCGCTCGTCATTTGGGTAACTACCGAGCCATTTTATAAATGGGCAGTGCCCTTCAAGTTCGGCGAGCGCGGCTTGCACATTGGCATCTTCATAATGACCGATCAAATCGATGAAGAAGAAATAGTCCCACGCTTTCTTACGACTTGGGCGGGATTCGATCTTACTGAGATTGATGCCACGTGTAGCGAACGCATGCAGCGTCTTTTCCAGTGCGCCACATTCATCACGCAAAGAAAGCACTAGACTGGTTTTATCGCGACCATCGCCGAGCGGCTTGGCACGTGTCTTACCGACGACAAGAAAACGTGTCACATTGTCATCGCGGTCCTGTATCTCTCGAGCTTGGATCTTTACATCGTATCGCTGAGCAGAGAGCGCACTCGCGACTGCCGCGACACCTTTTGTTTCTTTCGCGGTGCGCACCGCCTCGGCAGTGCTGACCACATCAACAAGATCCGCATTTGGTAGATTTGCACGCAACCATTCGCGACATTGCCCAAGCGCCTGATCTTTTGAGCGCACTTCGGTGATTTGATCGAGTGGCGATTGCGAAATCAGGCAATGCTCAATCGGCAAATAGACTTGAGAACAAATGTGTAAATCAGACTCGACGAGCATATCCATCGAGTGAAAGACGGCACCTTCAGTCGAATTTTCGATCGGCACGACACCGTAATCCGCTGAGCTCGTTTCCACCTCAGCGAAGACGTCGGGAATGGTTTTGATTGCACGATAGTCGAGGCTGACGCCAAAATTGGAGATCGCCGCTTGGTGCGTGTAGGTGGCTTCGGGGCCGAGGTAGGCGATAACTAGTTTCTTTTCCAGCGAAATGGAGCCAGAAATCACCTCACGATACACGGCATGAAGTGTGCGATTTAAAATCGGCCCAGGATTGAGGGCAGCCACTTTTGCCATGACCTGCGCTTCACGTGTAGGATCATAATAGTCGGCACCATTGGCGTGCTTAATCTTGCCGATCTCTGCGGCGTGACGCACCCGTTGGCTGAGTAAATTGACAAGGGTCGAATCGATTTCATCCGTGATCGCAACATCAGTCGCTTTGGCTGCGGGGTCGAGCCCAGCGAGCATCAGCGCTCGATAAATAGCCTGTAAAGTCGCATCCGAAAGTGGACCTGGATTATACGAAGCAATCTTAGCCAGCACCTGCGCTTCGTTGGCACCACCATCATGTAGCACACGCTGATTAAGCAGCTTAACTACTTGCTGATCGATCGAATCAATCGCATCGCGATTACTCTGTAGCTTCGCGCTGATATCTTCAGACATTAAACGGGCTCCCCTTCCACCTCTGGCGACGCGTCGCTCTCCGCATTTTCTTTCTGCCAATCAATTTCAGCAAAATTCTCATCGAGCGGCAACTCACCACGCTTCGGTTCTTTTGAGAGACCGACATCTTCGTCGGAAATCTCTTCTTCGGGCTCTTCGCTGCGTCGCATCCATTCATCAATCTGGTGATTACTCAAGACATCCGAAGCTGGCAGCTCGTCGAGCTCCTTAATTCCAACAAACTCGAGGAATTTCTCGGTGGTGCCATACTGAATCGGCCGTCCGGGCAACTCCGCACGCCCGGTCACATAAACGAGCTCCAGTTCAATCAACTTATTCAGCGCGCTATCCACCGACACACCACGTATGGCTTCCATCTCCGCGCGAGTCACAGGTTGGCGATAGGATACAATCGCCATAGTTTCCAGCGCGGCTGGGCTTAATTTCATTGGACGTGGCTCTCCACGGAGTAAGCGCACGAATTCCGCAAATTGCGGAGCGGTCACGATCTGATAGCCATTGGGCCCTTCAATCAAGCGGTAGGCTTTATCTTGGACTTCGGCCTCATCCATAAGCGCAGTCACAGCCTCAAGAATCTGCGCTTGCGTGATCGGCTTTAGCAACTCATCCGCAACTTCCTCATCACCCGCTTCGGAGTCTTCTCTTTCAGCCTCCGCAACTTCGAGCATTTCTTGATAGTAGCGCGTAAATAGTTTCAGCAGATCTTTCAGTGTGATAGGCTCTGCGGTCGAAAGCAACAGGGCTTCCAAAGTCTTTTTTAGATCTAGTTCCATAGGTAATGATGGCGATAAAATGGAGATATAAGGTCTTGAATGGTAAAAAGGGTATTGTCGAGACTCCCGCTATTCATTGAAATCCTCGCTTTTCTGCAATGAGAAAGACTAGAAACACCTATTTAATTCATTTCCCACTCAATCATGCCTAACTCAAATACACGCCCACACTCTTCAATCGTTGTTGACGGTAACGATCGCGCACCTGCCCGTTCAATGCTCCGTGCAGTCGGATTTACCGATGCTGACTTCAAGAAGCCACAAATTGGCATCGCCAGCTCCCCCAGTGATTTGACTCCGTGCAATATGCACCTCGGCGATCTCGCAGAGCATGCGACTACTGGCGTCAATGCCTCAGGCGGCAAAGCAGTCAACTTCAGCACCATCACCGTATCTGACGGCATCAGTATGGGCACAAAGGGTATGCGCTATAGCCTCGTATCGCGCGACGTCATTGCCGATTCAATTGAAACCGTAACCGCGGCTGAAGGCTTCGACGGACTCGTTGCCATCGGTGGCTGCGATAAGAACATGCCGGGTTGCATGATTGCCATCGCACGCCTGAACCGCCCTGCCGTGTTCGTATATGGTGGCACCATCCTTCCTGGTCTCATGCCCCACGATGAAGAAGAACAGCGTAACCCAATGGATATTGTTTCGGTCTTCGAAGCTGTTGGTAAACATGCCAAAGGCGAATTAACCGACGAAGAACTCAAGGAAGTAGAAAAGTATGCCATTCCTGGCGCAGGCTCTTGCGGCGGCATGTATACCGCAAACACGATGGCCAGCGCAATCGAAGCCCTCGGCATGAGCCTTCCGGGCAGTAGCGCTCAAGTAGCAATTGGAGAGCCCAAACGTAAAGATTGCGAAGCCGCCGGCGCCGCAGTCCTCAAACTACTCGAAAAAGGGATCACACCCCGCGACATCATGACACGAGAGGCATTTGAAAATGCCATCACCACATGTTTAGCACTCGGCGGTTCGACCAATTTGATTCTACACCTACTTGCCATCGCGCACTCAGCCGAGGTCAAACTCACCATCGACGATTTCAAAGAAATCGGCGAACGCGTGCCACTCCTCGCCGACCTCAAGCCTTTCGGCAAATACAACATGAGCCACCTGATTCGCATCGGCGGCATTCGTCCGATGATGAAAATGCTCCTCGACCGTGGCATGCTCCATGGTGACTGCCTCACCGTCACTGGTGAAACCCTCGCAGAGTCACTCAAAGATGTGCAGCCATACGCAAGTTTCCCCGATGAGCAGGACATCATCTATCCTTTTGACCAACCCATCAAAGATTCCACACACCTACGCATCCTCCGCGGCAATCTCGCACCCGGTGGTGCCGTCGGTAAGATCACTGGCAAAGAAGGCCTCTATTTCAAAGGCACCGCCAAGGTATACGAAGGTGAAGAAGACGCGCTCATCGGCATCCTTCGTGGCGATGTCGTTTCCGGCGATGTCGTAGTGATCCGCAACGAAGGTCCTGTTGGCGGCCCTGGTATGCGCGAAATGCTTTCACCAACCAGCGCAGTCGCTGGCCGCGGCTTGATTCAAGAGGTCGCCCTCATCACCGATGGCCGATTCTCTGGCGGCAGCCACGGTTTTGATGTTGGACACATTACACCCGAAGCCGCGAAAGGCGGCCCGATCGGCATCGTGCAAAACGGCGATACCATCGAAATTGACGCGGTCAACAACACCATGAATGTCCTCATCGACGATGCCGAATACGACGCCCGCATGGCCGCCTTCAAACCAACAGGTGCTGGCGCCAAACGCGGCATTCTCGGGAAATACGCTGCCACCGTTGCCACCGCCTCCGAAGGTGCCGTGACTGACAAAATCGACTAACATACGCTGATACACGTCGAAGATTGAATCACCGATATGAATTTTGATCATCCAAATTCAAAATTCGATGTTGGACGTTCCACGTTCGATGTTCACCCTCTTTCTATTCTAACTTCTTCCAATCATGTCCTGGGAACGCTTTAAACAACACTATCTCTCCATCAACGAGCTCGATTTCGCAATCGACATCAGCCGCATGGACTTCGGTGACGACTTCCTCTCGTCGATGGAGCCTAAGATCCAAGCCGCTTACACAGCGATGCAGGAGCTTGAAGCGGGAGCCATCTCCAACCCTGACGAAGGCCGCATGGTCGGACATTACTGGTTGCGCAACTCCGCTCTTGCGCCTCAACCTGAGCTCACCGCTGAGATCGACAAGTGCCTCGCTGATATCAAGCAAATTGCCGCCGACGTCCATAGCGGTGCGATCAAAGGTGCGAATGGAAACTTCACCAACTGCCTCATTATCGGCATCGGTGGTTCTGCGCTTGGTCCGCAGTTCGTGGCCGACGCACTGGGTTGCCCGAAGGCAGACAAGATGAAGCTGTTTTTCTTCGACAACACCGACCCCGACGGTATGGACCGCACATTAGCTGCGCTTGACGGCCAGCTCGGCAATACACTCTCCGTGGTCATCTCAAAATCTGGCGGCACTGCCGAAACCCGTAACGGAATGCTCGAAGCACAAGCCGCCTACACAGCCGCAGGAGTTGACTTTGCAAAACACGCCATCGCCATCACCGGGCTCGACTCAAAACTCGACAAAGTGGCCGTCAGTGAAAACTGGCTCACCCGACTGCCCATGTGGGATTGGGTCGGCGGCCGCACGTCCGAACTCGCTGCAGTTGGCTTACTCCCTGCGGCTCTCCAAGCTTTAGACATTCAAGGTATGCTCGACGGTGCTGCCGCAATGGATGTTGCCACACGTCGCACTGAAACCGCACAAAACCCTGCAGCCCTGCTCGCACTGATGTGGCACTTCGCCACCGAAGGCAAAGGCTCCAAGGATATGGTCGTGCTACCCTACAAAGACCGACTCATGCTCTTTTCAAAGTATCTCCAGCAACTCGTCATGGAGTCGCTCGGCAAAGAGTGCGATCTCGACGGCAACACCGTCAACCAAGGCATCGCCGTTTACGGCAACAAAGGATCCACCGATCAGCACGCATACGTCCAACAGCTCCGCGAAGGCGTGCACAATTTCTTTGTCACCTTCATCGAAGTGCTCCAAGACCGCTCAGGCAAGTCCATCGAAGTCGCTGAAGGCACCACCACAGGCGACTTCCTCCAAGGCTTCTACCTAGGCACCCGCGACGCGCTGTATGACAACGGTCGCCAGTCTGTCACCATTACCATTAATGAAGTCACCCCGCAGGCGGTTGGCCAGCTCATCGCCCTATTTGAACGCGCAGTCGGCTACTACGCAACACTCGTCAACATCAACGCCTACCACCAACCCGGCGTCGAAGCGGGCAAGAAAGCTGCCGCCTCCGTCCTCGAGCTTGAGCAAAAAGTCCTAGCCGCACTCAAAAGCAACGACGGTGAGGCCCTCACAGCAGAAGCGCTCGCCGCAAAGTTAGGTCTTGAATCGCAAGCTGAACTCATCTTTAAATTACTACTTCGCCTAGCCGCTAATGACCGTGGTGTAAGCGCGACAGATAAAAAACCTATTTACGAAACAGAATTCTCCCTTGTGTAACCACTAACAGTTACCCATCCCCATTTATGAAAAACCTATCCCTCATTCTTCGTATCCTTGCGATCATCGCTGCCATTGCAGCAGCTGGCGTTTACTTTGCCGTTCAGGGCAAATTAGCTGAGAAACAAGCACAGCTTGAATCTTCGCAAGCTGCAACTGTCGCAGTGCAAGGCGAGCTAGATACTGCCAACGACAACATTAGCACTCTCGAATCGCAACTTAGCGACGAGCGCGCAGCCGTCGCCAAAGCAAAGAAAGAAATCGAAGCGCTTCAGTCGGAAATGTATACGACTCGCCAAGAACTGACTCGCACACAACAGCAACTCCGCGACGCGAAGCAGGAAATCGAAACGATGAAAGATACCGAAGAGGGTCTCCGCGCAAGCCTCCTCGCGACTGAGCAAGCGCTCGCAGAAGCGAGCAAAGAAGCTGAAATTGCTCAACTCAACGAGCGTATTAATGAACTTGAAGACGCAAATTCTAGCCTCACTTCTGAAATCGAGTCGATGAAAGCCCTTAACTCTGCGAGAACATCCAGTGCGGCGACACCTGCTGCAGCAAGCACAGCGGGTGCCTTACCCACTGCGAACTACACGCCAAACACTTCAGGCCCCGTTCAAACTGCATCGATTGGTCTCGAAACCACAATTGCTTCTATCAGTGCAGAAAATGGCCTCATCGTGCTCGACACGACACCAGAGCTTGCGCTCACACCTGGCACTGAAGTCACACTGGTCCAAGACTTGAAGGCTCTCGGCAAAGTTAGAATTATTTCCAACCAAGACAATCTCGCAGTGGCGAATATTCTGCCAGGCGCCAAGACACGCGCACTGATCCCAGGAATCACAGTGAGCCTTCTACGCTAATCAAATTTGGCACTCGTATGTTTAACCGCCTCCTACTCTTCCTAGCGCTCGCCATCAGCACACTCGCGCTGACAGGCTGCTTTGACGCCGATGTCGATGAGCAATCCGTCCCGTGGGGACGCCCTGCCGATTGGGAACGTGGAGCACCTGGGTTTGGAGGATAATGCGATCACCTCGCAATAACCAAACACATACTTTTTAAAAACGCTGGAGCGATTTCGCTCTGGCGTTTTTTGTAAGCACTCAACAACAAGCACCATGCGAAAGATAAAAGCCTTTGTATACGCGATCATGGGTCTTATGATGTGCTGGAATACGTACCAGCAAGGGCATTTAGCGATTTCTATCGCTATTGCTGTGTTCACCCTTTGCGCGATTGCGATTACACTCGCAGCAATCGGCACGCGCCAAATCACATGGGATGAATCTGGTATCACCATCAAAAAGTTTCCAGCCGCACCAAGACACATTCCTTGGTCACATATCGAGAAGATACGCGTCGACCATCTCGGGTATCATGTGCGAACCAAATACACGACGTTTAAAATCAGCACTAAAAACATGCCCGACAACTTGCTAGAGCAGATCCGCGCTAGCATTAAAGAAAACAATCACTAGCGCAGGCGTGTCTCGAATGGCACTAGCTTAAGGATGCTTTCAGCCTCTATAAGAGGTGAGGTCGCCTCGCCGAGGCGCCCCCACCAAAACATACTTAAAGTAGTGCCATTCGGCCTGTCTCACGCCGCACGAAAACTTGTGGTGCCTCGCAAGTGTCTATACGCAGCGAGGACGGTGCCGCGCTACCTTGTTATTGAGCCGATCCATTATTCTAGAAAACGGTATAACACCTCCCAGAAGCACACACCAAAACCCGACAAGAACCAATCGTTATCAAAGACCTCACTCTCCAACTGCTGCTGAAGTCGTAGTGGTTTCAAATACGGACAACTCGTCCTCGTATACTTTTAGTAAATTCACCACTGCCTCCTTACGAGAAGGGAAGCAGGTCAGGAACAGTTCTACGCCATCTTCATCTTCCAAGCCCATCCACAGCTTAGCGCTATCATAATGCTTCAAGAGCCATGCGAGTGCCTCCTGTATCTCGGCACCATCTGTTGGCAATTCATAAAAGTCCGCCGTGCTATCGCTATGCGACCAAGAGACTGTTTTCGGGTTATCTAGAAGATTAGGCACGGAATGAATTTATATAAGAATTTTGATAATGACTCAAGACTTCGGAAGAATTGTTAGACGCTTATAAAAAAATTAACAAAGAATAAACACAATACCCTAGAAAAAAATTACGTGGATTGAGTCGCAAGACGTTTCACGACCTCAGCAGCTAAGCAAAATCCAACAGTCCCAGTTAAAAAAGTCGCCGAGCCAAAGCCCTGATCACAGTTCAAACGATAGTCGGCACCCGACTCTCGCTCGCATGACACCGTGCCATCTTCTTTCGGAAACACGGGCGTTTCATCCGAATACACACAGTCTATTTTAAATTTCTGACGTTTGTATTTAGGAAAGCCATATTTACTGCGCAGCTTCTTACGCACCTGCAGCAAAAGCGGATCATTAATCGTGCGGGCGAGGTCATCAATACGCACACGAGTGGGATCAATACAGCCCCCAGCACCTCCGCAAGTAATCATCTTCAACCCACGTTTACGCCCCTCTGCAATTAAGAAGCACTTGTGCTTCGTGCCATCAATTGCATCGATCACATAATCATACGAAACACCAAGCAAACGATCCGCAGTCTTCGGCGTAAAAAAGCAATCCTCGACGACCACTGCACACTCTGGCGCAATCTGTGCCACCCGCTCCGAGAGCACGAGCGCTTTTGAACGGCCAACCGTCTCATTCAAGGCATGGATCTGGCGGTTTACATTACTAAGGCACACTTCATCCATATCAACGATCGTCAGCTTGCCGATTCCAGACCGTGCCAAGGCTTCAACCACCCACGATCCGACACCACCAAGACCGATCACGCAGACATGTGCCGCCCGCAAACGAGCAAGCCCATCGACTCCATATAAGCGACCCAGTGCGCTAAAACGTGTTTCATAATCTGACATTTCCGCTAGTTAGGAGTGGGAACTGAAGAGTGGAAAGTCAGAAATAGAGTTCCTCGTCATTTAGCAAATGATGCATACTTCGCCTCGACGCCAAACTAGCACTTCTAGAAACGACACACCATAATGGTAGCAGCGGACGTCCCGACCGCCATCGCTGTGTGCGTCACATCTCTTAACCTACCCCTCAACCACTTGTAGGGTCGCTAGATCACCGACTCTGCCCACGTAATGTAAAAATATCACAAACGCTCCATTTCTGCCTTCTCAGTTTTGATTTAAGCTTTAGCTTATGCGGCTATGCCTACACTTGATGAAGTCGTTGCATTTTGCGACACACGCACACGCCAAAAAGAAATCAAAGACTTTGCTGGAGCCTTCAACGGTCTTCAGATCGCAAACAACGGCGAAGTCACAAAAATCGGAGCCGCGGTCGATGCTGGGCAACGCCCCTTCGAAGCGGCGCTCGAAGCAGGCGTTGATTTCTTAATCTGCCATCACGGACTGTTTTGGAACCCTCCGACCCCACTTACCGGAAGTGACTATACCAAGGTAAAAACTGCATTCGATGGTAACCTCGCCGTTTATGGCGCACATCTGCCACTCGATTGCCATCCAGACATTGGCAACAATATCCTGCTCGCCAAGGCACTCGACCTTAAAAAAATCGGCACCTTCTTAAACTACGAAGGCAACGACATGGCAGTCATCGCCAAAGGCCCACTCGATGGTCGAGCGGCGATCGTGGAACGGCTCAAAGCGCTCTTCCCTGACACCTATCAAGCCATTGAGTATGGCAGCGCAAATCCCAGCCGCATCGGCATTTTAACCGGGAGCGGACAAAGTGCGGTCGCTCAACTAAAAGCCAACGGGATTGACACGCTCATCACTGGTGAACTACGCCAACACCACTTCAACATGGCGCAAGAGCACGGCTTAAACCTCTACCCCTGTGGCCACTACGCCACTGAAGTCTTTGGCGTTCAAGCACTCGCAAAAGAAGTCGCCGCACGTTTCAGAATCGAATACAGCTTTATCAAACAAGCCTGTTTACTTTAATTTCGAATTTGTAATTTTACAATACTCGTAGATAATGCACCCCATCTTGGGCAATCAACTGCCTTTTTTAGCCGCCTACACCAATCAGCGATTACCGATCAGCCCTGCTTAAACCATGAAACGCATAGTCATACTCAACGGCCCAAATCTTGATCGACTCGGTATGCGCGAGCCACACATTTACGGCGATCAGACGCTCACCGATCTCGAAAACCTAATCACCGAAGAAGCGGCAACTTTAGGGGTCGAAGTGCAGTTCTATCAATCCAATCACGAAGGTTTTTTAATCGATGAAATCAGCGAGTTCGCGGACTCTGAAGTCTACGGCTTGATCATCAACCCCGGCGCCTTCACACACACCAGCCTCGCACTACGTGATGCGATCGCCGGTAGCGACCTACCTGTCATCGAGGTGCACATCAGCAACATCTATAAACGCGAAGAAATACGCCAACATTCTATGACCGCAAACGCCTGCATCGGTGTCATTTCTGGTCTCGGTTTCGATGGCTACCTCGCCGCACTTCACCATTTAGCGAAACTCGATTAAGACGCATCGCAACACATCACTCTACCACACCAAAGGCCATTGCCTTTATCACATAACCAAACCGAAATATCATCATGGCAGACGAACCAAAAGGACTCAACAAACCTGTAAAACTTAAAGCAGATCTCGCAGCATTTCTCGGTGCAACCGAGTTGCCACGCACAGAAATCACCAAAAAGCTTTGGGATTACATCAAGACAAACGGTCTTCAAACTAAGACCGAAAACGGCGCACCAGAGAATGCCGGTAAATACATCGTCGCTGACGCGAAACTGCTTCCAGTTCTCAAGAACACAAACTCCACAAGCAAATCTGGTAAAGTCACCGACTTCACCAACCTGCAAGAAGGCCAAACCATCAACATGATGCAAATGGCTGCAGTTGTTGGTGCCAACGTCGAGTAAGCTCAGCGCTCTACAGTTCATTCTATATACACGGCTGCTTTCACACGGAGGCAGCCGTTTTTTTGATCACCACACGGCAGCGACGCTCGATAAAAAAGGCGATACCGAAAACCTCGTCCATACGTAAATATCAATTAGGAAGACAGAACAGTAGGCACCACTTACGAATCCACTGTAGTCTGTAGTGGCATCTGAGCAACAAAAGTAGCGGCGCACGACTCGCTCAAGTCTACGTATTTTGAACAAAAAACAAATTGAACCGTTCATGGACGTGAATCTACGTTTAATCCATGTGCAGTGTTGTTTTCGGCGCTTAAGACCTGTCAGGTAAGTCCAATTTCTTAGTTCCTTTTTTAGTTACCAGAACCATTCGCTCTTCTCGATGCGATTGAGGCAACTACGCTCTAGGCTTGGCCTCGGCAGTCTGCAACAGTGAAGCCCGATCATCTAGGCGCGCACTAGCACCTTTGCGGCCGCACCAAAGCCGAGTGTCAAGCCTTCGGGCATTGTGCTCAGTTTAAGCTCGACTGACTCGGCACTCAGGCTGCGTCGAACAACGCTGAGTTTGACGCCAGGATTGAGCCCAGCACTCGCTATATATTGAAGAAATCCTGTATCCTGATCACTGATACGGGCGACGCATAGCTCTGCACCTATCGGGCAATTAATCAGGCTGTCAAAGTTATCAACAAACACCTCACCGCTCGCGGAGGGAATCGGATCGCCATGCGGATCTTCGGTGGGATGCCCAAGATACTTATCAATCCGTTCCAGTAGAAGATCCGAGACGACATGCTCTAATTGCTCAGCCTCTTCATGCACTTCAGACCAATCAAATCCTAAAACTTCGACAAGAAACTGCTCAATCAAACGATGCCGGCGCAGGACATGCAAAGCCAGTGCTCGCCCCTGCCGTGTGAGTGCCACACCAACACGAGGCGCATAGTGGACCAGCTCGGCATCGGATAGGGCTTTGACCATTGTGGTCGCCGTGCCTGGCACGACTCCAAGGGCTTCGGCAACCCGCCCCATCGAGACCTCTTCACTACCAGATTCTTCGGTTGCGAGGTAAATGTGCTTGATATAGTCTTCAACTGTGGAGCTTGCCATAAAGCAAATAAGATCACCATCAAAGGCATCGTCGCCAAGATCATTCTCGCTGACATTTGCGATTCGTATGGTTTTACTTTCCTTTACATCATGATCACGTTTCTAAGTCACTTTAGCAGTAACACCTGGCAGTTAATTGCCGAAATGGCCTCGTATCTACTGTTTGGCTTTGCGGTGGCGGGATGTCTGCATATCGTCGTTCGGCCAGAGTATGTGCGTAAATTACTCGGTAAGTCAGGCTTGGGCACGGTGATTAAGGCCTGCTTGGTTGGGGTGCCCATGCCGCTCTGTTCTTGCTCCGTGATCCCGGTCGCAGCCTCACTGCGCAAAAATGGTGCCAGTCGTGGTGCCACGGCTTCTTTCTTAAGCTCCACCCCACAAACTGGGGTCGACAGTATTTTTGCGACCTATGCCTTAATGGGCGGTGCATTTACCGTCGTGCGCGTGGTCGTGGCATTTATTTCAGGCGTCGTGTCTGGTGTGTTAGTAGACCTTTTTGCTAAGCAGACGACAACCGAGTCAGACCAAGCCGTGACCGATTCAGCGACAACAGAATCACTGAAGGGCGGGCCATCGTCACCATTCACGATGCAGGCTAGTTCGCTAAGCAAGCTAGCGCCATTAAACGCGCCTCGCTTCAATAACTTTCAGCTCGCTCCAGCAGACGAGCCCAAAGCCTGCTGCGCCACTCCAACCAAACCAAAGTCGAGTCTAAGCGAAGCGATACGCTATGGATTTGCCACTTTGCCGGCAGACTTAGCATCCGCCCTACTTTTCGGCCTAGTGCTCGGTGGCCTCATTACTACATTGATGCCCGACGACTTACTCTCGGGGGTATTTAGTAGCGGCCCTCTCGCCTTTCTGCTTGCCACACTGATCAGCCTGCCGCTCTACATCTGCGCGACGGCTTCAATACCGCTCGCCTACGCATTGATCTCCGCTGGACTTTCGCCAGGCGCGGCATTGATACTCCTCATCGTCGGCCCTGCGACCAATACGGCAACCGTCGTCGCGGTCTGGAAGATGCTCGGGAGGCGGGCCACGCTGATTTATATCAGTAGTCTCATAGCCGTTTCTTGGATCGCTGGTGCCGTGTTTAATTCAAGTATCAGCGCTGATCAAATGAGTGAGACGATTCACCACCAACACTCCATTGAGCTCGCAACATGGCAACACCTCAGCGGTATCGCACTGGTTGCCTTGCTCGCGTTCTCAATACTCAAGAAACACTTCGCGACGAAGCCGAGCTGTTGCGCAGAATAGCGCTACAAGCTCCAAATCTGATTCGAAAAGGATTTGCGCAAAGTAGATGTGCCAGTCAGCTTCATTGGCTTGGAGACACTACAGATACAGATTGATCACGCTACTGGCACATGGGCACCCGCGGTCTATGTGGCGATCTTTCTGTTGAGCTCACTATTGATACTATGGCGACTTGAAATGATGTCGCATCGTGGGGTTGAGGGCACCGTCCTAGGCACCCTCTTTATGCCCTACTTTTCAGGCTTGGGGAATTTGATCTTTGTCTGGGTGGTGCTCAGCCAAAACGGGCCAGCCGAGGAGGTGGCGATCAATAGTTGGACAAATAACATCACCAATCTGTGCCTGTTACTCGCTTTGCCAGCATTGATCTGGGGCTTGCAGCTCAAGCCTCATTCACGGGCGCAAAAAACCCTGCGTGAATCGAAACTGCACCGCCTCTCGTTGGCACTGACGCTGGTCGCCATGATCTTCTTTAGCCTGATCGTCTGGGTGCTAGGACAAGATGGCCGAATTGACCGTTTCGACGGCTTCGCGCTGGTCGGGCTGTTCCTATTTTGGCAGTGCTTCCATATCTTTGAGGTGCTGAAGGAGAATACACGCACAAACAGCCATTGGCACCCACTCATTGTGGTCGATATCGCGCTCATCCTGCTTGCGAGCTTTGCCACTCTGCTCGCCGTCGATGGCGTGGTCGCTGTCATTATGCAAAGTGAGGGTCAATTTTTCGGCCCCAAGCAATTGGGGCTCTTAACGGGATGGCTGATGGTGCTGCCAAATGCCGTCCTAGCTTTTTACTACGCCTACATGAAGCGAGCTGATGTCGTTTATAGCTCACAAGTCGGCGACGGGCATATTTGCATTCCGTTGTGCATCGGCCTTTTCGCTATCTTTAAGCCCATACCACTGCCTGAGTTTTTCAGTGTTGGGCTGTTAGTGCTGGCAGCTGCGGCCCTGCTGAACCTTGCCTGCGTCACACTCTTGGGCCGATTACCCAAATTTATCGCAGGTGCACTTATACTGGGCTATGGATACAGCCTCTACTGGCAACTCAGTATCTAGACCTCTCTGTTGAGGCACAAAAAACGCCGCTCGATTAGGAACGACGTTCTTTTCTGACAAACAAACAACAAAACAACTAATGTTTTATATAGAGATAGACGCACCCGTGTCCCCGGCGTTCAAAATTTAATTCCTTTTTTTTGTCGATGACTCAGACGCCCCATTGGAATGCCTACCGTCGCCTGTAAATTAGAGGTAGCGGCGCGCGTCCCTGCGCGCCACAGGTCGGAGCTGTTTCCGATTGCGAGGACTTTGGCTCTGTAATGGCGCGCAGGGACGCACGCCGCTACCTTCTTGATAACTGGTCGCGGGCTGCCGCTACCTTTGATAGATGGAGGAAAACGCCATTATATCCACGTTTTAAGCAGCAATTGAAGTGGAACAAAAAAGAACGCCGCCCCTTTTGAGGACGGCGTCTTAACAAACAACAAATCTATGTATCAAATTATATAGAGATAGACGCACTAGTGTGCCTGACGTTCAAAATTTAATCACTTTTTTCAAAAAAAATCTCACAATGCGACATCCCTACTGCGTAAGTCATTATAATTCAGTATACTTATCGCTACGACCTTTAGCCTTTTCGACAGGATACTTTTCTGCATTACGCTTCATTTTCGCTTCGATTGCGGCAGATATATCAATTCCCGTCATATTTGCGAACTGGATTGCAAATAGAAATATATCCGAGAGTTCTTCTTCGATCTTGGCACGCAGTTTTTCGCCTTGGGCGTCCTCTCGCGATTGCTCCGGGCTCTGCCAGAGAAAATGCTCCATCAACTCAGCCGCCTCCGCCGAAATCGCCATCGAAAGGTTTTTGGGTGAGTGAAATTGCTCCCAATCGCGCTCTTTGGTGAAGGCAAGCGCCCGATCTTTGATCTCTTGAAGGCAGGTCTCTTTATCATTCATGGAGACAATGATAATTTCGGCATCTCCGAGCGCAAGACCCGTTCAAGTAAGTCTTCAAGTGAATGTAATTCAATACACACGCCGACATCCGGTGAAAATTGTCTCAAAAAACATAGGGCTCTCTTAAAGGGTAGCACGGCACCGTCCTCGGTGCGCATAGACGCTTGCGAAGCACCACAAATTTCGTGCGGCGTGAGACACGCCTGCGCTACCAGATCAAATACTACTAAAAATGGTATAGGTTGGTTCGATATAAACTCGGTCTGCAAACAGTTGTCTCGGCGAGATCACCCTACTGCTTGATAATTTTGAGATAGTCTCCGTGTGCCAACACTACTCAAAACGCTCGGCTATGATTCGATCAATCAACCACTCACCGTCACGTTTCACCCAATAGCTGCGATAAGATACCGTATCTCCCATGCGCTCGCTGCCATTCATTACCACTCGACACTTTGCATAAAATGATGACACCGCTTCGGTTGCAGGACTACCAATCTCAACTTCATGCTGAGAAACTCTAATCGAAGCGCTCTCGATTTGTCGCCAAACGCTGAGGAAACCCGTTTGCATCGCATCCGTCGAACGTGGCAATGCGCGCCCGGGCATATATTCAATCAAGGCACCTGGGGCAAAGAGCTCTTTAAATTTCCGACTTCGCGCAAGTGCTTCAAACTGAGAAACTGCTCCGTCCTTCTCCACTAATTCGGCCAATTCGTCCAACTGCTTTCGAATCGCCCGCTCATCGCGATCGATAGCGAAGATAAACCATGCTGCTAGCAAAGCGACTGCAAGCAAGGCGATGGGAAGCGCTTTTTGTTTAGTGAACATCGTGCGAAAAATCATCCATCCATCGTCCAACCTTTGCGATACTCCTTTGTGAGGTATTGATTTGCAGCCGAGTGATTCGTCACTACGCCTCGCACGCTGTCATATTTCAATTCAGTCTCTGCACGAAAAGCGGCGAGCCCGAGGCACATGGTCTCGATCATATTTGCACTGTATTCGAAGTTACAGGCGGTCGCGGATGGATCGCCAGATTTGCACGCCCTCGTCCACTGTGCTTGGAAATTCCCGAGCGGCGGCGTGATCTCTTCTTTGCTGCGCGGCTTATAATAGGTAAGATCCGTCTCTTTGCCCGACGGATAAAGTAATCGGTTCTTAAAGTCAGCGATCACGAATCCCTTATCTCCCTTAAACATCGCACCGTGACCGATCTTATTTAGATCAACCCAACTGGATGGCGATTTGGGCATCGCACCCCCTTGATACCATGTGACGCGTATTTTACCGCGCCATCCATTTTCTGGAAACATGTATACGGAAGTCAGGTTTACAGGTGTCACTTCTGGATTGAATGCTTCGGGCGATGTCGCGCGGATAGAATCCGGCAGCTCTGCATCGATCACATTCCAGACTAAATCCATTGTATGGCTGCCCATGTCCCCCATCTGACCGATGCCAAAATCGCTATACATATTCCAGTTCAAGCAATTTGAACCGTTGTTTCGTGACACGTATTCTGGATTAAATGGATGCTCTGGAGAGGGCCCTAACCAGAGATCCCAGTTCAAAGTCGAAGGCACTGGCCCCACTCCAGGCAGATAGCCAGACCTAGGTAACTGACGATTTCCCCACACATGCACGTCCTTTAAATTGCCGATGGCACCGTCGTGAATCATTTCACGTAAGCGCGCAAAATTATCATAAGCATGGCGCTGCATGCCGACCTGTGTCGCGAGCTTGCTCTTCTTGGTTAAATAGGTGTCTCGGACTGCGCGCGCTTCATTTACGGTAATCGCCAAAGGCTTTTCCATGTAGACATGCAGATCGCGATTGAGCGCCCAGTTGGAAATAAACGCATGGTGATGGTCGGGCGTGCAACAGAGCACCGCATCGATCCCTGGGTGATCGAGGCACTTGCGCCAGTCTTCGTAGACCTTCGCCTTCGGGAACTCTTTTTGCGCGAAGGGAAGGTTGAGCTGATTGACTTCGCAAATCGCGACAACATTCTCATTTTTAAGCGTGCCAAAGTGCGCCTTAGCACGGCCATACGCACCGATTAGTGCAATATTTAAGCGATTGTTTGGCGTCGCGGCTCCAAAGAGTGAGCCACTAGGCAAGACCATTAAGCCGGCACCTAAAGTGGCACCTGCACGAAGAAAATCACGGCGAGGAACAGTTGTATTTTTCATATACTTAAGGTTTTGAAATGATTATTTCGTCAAGTTCTCAGCGACTGGTTTACCTGCTGCCCATAGCAGGCCACGTGTCATCAACTCCATGTATTGTGCCTGCATCATCGTTTCATTGTGGTGACCAATCGTGGTTGCGAAGACACGTGTTTTTTTCGGTCCATATTCGTTGACCCATATATTTGTTTCCATCTTGCCAGTCTTATCGGATTTCGACTCCGCCAAGGGTGTCATAGTCGGGTATGTTTTCTTTATAAAATATAGCTCCCCTTGTGGTGTCGTCCAGTTACTCATGCCCTTCATTATTTCATGGTCTGGATTCGTGATCTGCACTTCGAACGGATGCTTTGGTCCGTGACCAGGCGAGTGCACGCCACAAAATGCCCACCATTTTTCTTTACTTGGACCCGTGCGGTAGCAGTGCATCGAGCAATGCACAAGCACTGCAGGCACACCGTCTAGATGTGGTTGAAGAATACCATCGACGTAATCGGCATCGCTCACATTTGCAAAGCACTCGTTATGCACGACGACATCATAGCCCTTTGCCCAATCTGGATTTTTATAGAAATCGAGTAAGACGTCTCCTTTCTTGGTGCGCTGGTGCAGAATCGTCCAACTCACCTTTAGCTTCGTATTCATATCGACCATTGCAGGAATCAATTCGCGCTGCTGATCGTAGTCATGACAACAACCACCTGTAATCAAGAGTGCCTTGATGTCTGGCTTCGGTGATGCTTTCGGCTTTGCTGATACGGAACTCACGATCATACAAATCATCGCGAAGTGAGAGACGGTTTTTAGAAGACGTGTCATAATAAAGTGGACGGTAGTGTGAATAATAGGATGGCTAATTAGGCTTTTTTTCTGGGTAGTCTTGGTTCAAGTCCATGTCGAGCGCACTGGGTGTGCGCGAAGGCACGCCACTGGCCGGAACATCACTTTTCGCGGTCCAGACCAAGGCATTGAGCACTAACTGACGAAAATCATCTTGTTGCCAGTTCTGGTGAAAGTGCCCGCCGGTGAATCCGAAGCCCCGGCCCCCATCGGGGCGCTCATAGGCCCAAGCAACATGTTGCTTCCTGCCCGCTTGCACCTCCGCCATGACGGTAGGGTTACTTCCGCGATTTCGATCTTTCGATCGATTGGTCAAGCTGCGCACGGGTGGCAAGGCAGATAGAATGGGCGTCACACCTTTCATCTCTGGTTGAAAACGCATGTGGTAATACCACTCATCGCGAATCGTAAAAGGCTGCACGCCATTGGTGATCGGATGCTCCGGCAGCACATCAAAACTGGCGTCCCAGTGAGGGTTGACCGACCAACCAATTTCAAAATAGCCACCGATCCAATCAAGAAAGGTCGCGCCAAGCACTTCGGGTTCAACTTCCACCCCAAAGTGGAGGCAGGCGACTCCAATTCCGGAATCGACCAATGTCTGAATTTTATCTTGGTGCGCCTTCGCCATGTGGCGTTTATAGCCATCACAATACATGACGATCGCGTCTGGCTTGCCATAGCCAACCCATGGCTCAGGCCAAGCGCCCTCAGTCACCACTTGAGCGCTCACATCGAGGCCGCTCTCATTCAGGCTTCGAGCTAACAGTGTGCAGCCTGCCTTGTGCTCGTGCGCGTTATAGCCATGGCTTTTTTTGCCCGCTAAAAACAAGATCTGTTTGCCGTCTTCTGGCTCGAGCTGTCGCAGCTGAATATTTCGAAAACGCACTTCCATCGGTGGTCCTGAGTGCAACTGGAGTCCAATCAAGCCGCTGGATAAACGATCATCAGATGACTCCGAAAACTCCGCAGTAGTGATCCCATTAATCATCTGAATGCACTGATTTCCGTGCGCAATGATGTGATATTCGTTCCAACCATCGAGATCAATATGCGACAGAATCTCTCCAGGATCACCAATTTGGGCGACGATTTTCCGGTCCTTTGGAGTCGCTCCAACCACAGCCTTTTCACCACGGCCAGCTAATAGCTTTTTGTATTTTTCACCATAGGCCGCACCCATCCATTTCGAGTTTTCCGCGATATCTGCTTGATAGCCGTGGAGCACCCATTGCCTGCCCTCAACTGGGAAACTACGGTATTGGATACCGCTGTTATGGTTTCGTAATTTGAATTCAACCTTCAGTTCGAAGTCAGCCACATCACCACCTTTCCAAATCAAAAAAGTATTACCCTTCGTGCGATTATCATCGCGGGTTTCACCAACAATCGCGCCATCTTCAACTCGCCAAAACTTTGGATCGCCGTCCCACCCCTCCAGAGTCTTACCATCGAACAGTGGCACAAAATCGGCCCCAAATACGGAAAACGCAGAAACGAGCAATGCACTGCAAGTCGTCGCAAAATGCGGTATAGAGAGGAATTTCATAGACAAATGGAGCTAAACGGACTGACAGCGGGACTCGCAGACAAGTTTCCAATTTTCTCTTAGAAACTCCAAGCCCTCAACCGACAGTTGTTCAGGACTCTCGTATAACTTACGCCAAATCGAAGTCGCCTTGGCGATCACTGTATTTTCAGCAGAGAAGCTCTCGATCACAATATCGCCAGTGTAATCGATTTCATTGAGTGCTCTCAGCACGCCCTGCCAATCCACCTGATCTTTACCCAACAAACCACGATGACTGGCACTGGCATGCACATGCGCAATATACTTACCAGCTCGGCGGATCGCCGCCGCCGAGTCAGCTTCTTCAATGTGCATATGAAAGGTGTCGATATGTATTTTCAAGGCTGGGCTTCCCACTCGCTCAATTAAGCAAACAGCCTGATCGAGCGTATTGATGCAGTCGGTCTCGAAACGGTTCAATGGCTCAACAGCAAGCAACACACCGGCCGCTTCTGCTTTTGCACACAACGGTCTCAAGGCCTCAGCGATCTGCACCGATTGAGCTTCGCGCTCTTTGGCAGTGTGTGCTGCCGTGCGCCCCGTCTCCGAATACATCGGGCCACACACTATTTTTGAATCCAATTTCACTGCTAAATCGATCAAGTCTGAAATGTATGCAGAAGCCGTTTCCACTTGCTCTGGTGCGCCCCGCAGATCGCGACCAGCTCCGAAAGCGCCGCAAACAATCGGCTCGCCTAGACCCACATGATGAAGCGCCTCCCTCAACTTCGACGCCGTGACTAATGAGGGCTCGACAATTGCTAACTCTATGACTTCAGCACCGTAATTGTTAAACGTTTCAATTAGAGAGAGATCCGAGTCGGTAAAACCAGGACTGACTAGAAAGGTATTTAGGCCAAAACGCATAGACGATACAGATACTACAGTATTCATCGTAATGAGGGCTTGGAAATAATCCGCATATTTGTGTATATTTTCGGCATGAAGACGATCAACCCCCCACTGCAAATATCTGAGCGTAAGCAAATTGACCCCTCCAGCGTGCTCGCACTTTTCTCGGCGTTGGGCGACGTCTACTTCTTCATGAAAGACAGAGAGGGTCGCTTCATCGGCGGCAATGAGCTCCAACTAGAAAAACTCGGGCTTGCCTCTGAGCAAGCGCTCATTGGTAAAACAGACAGCGACTTCTTCCCCAGCTATATGAGCGCCCACTATGCTGAGGACGACGCCAAGGTCATGGAAACTGGTGAGCCCATTCTACGCCGAGTCGAATTGGTCGCCAATCCAGATGGCTCCGTCTCGTGGCATGTCACCAGTAAATTCCCGCTTTACGATCGCGATGGCGCATGTATCGGAATCATCGGTTGCATGCGCGACTTCGACCGCAGTGACAATGCGTGGCAGCCCTACCGCCGCATGAATGCCACTGTCGACTACATCAGCCAGCACTATGCCGAACCGATCGAGATCGCCGACCTCGCCAAAGTCGCGAGCCTCTCCATAAGCCAATTTGAGCGCCGCTTCCGCACAGTCTTTCAACAAACACCTGCGCGCTTTCTGATACGCTACCGGCTCACACGCGCCAGCCAAATACTCTGTAACAGCGATGCCACCCTCAGCCGCATCGCTCAAGACGTCGGCTTCTATGACCACAGTCACTTCTCCCGCGAATTTCAAAAATTCTTCGGCATGCCCCCGGGGCGTTACCGAAATGAACATGTGACAGTGGAACAATAATGCCCCAGTAACCACCAAACAGAGGCAAAGAAACCAACTAGCAATAAAATCCACTGAATAGTTGATATTATCTAAGGAAACGTTTCTTTAACGAAAAAACTACCTTATCGAACCTGTAAATGATGAAATACACAAAGCTACTCGCTCTATTGAGCATCTTCACGACCAGCCTCTTTGCCAAAACCGAATTACAGTTCAAAGGCGGCAACCATATCGAGGTCGTGACAGACACGGCAGAACTCATCGATATCAAAACGATCGACGACGACCCATTTCTGGTTTTCACCACCAAAGATGACGGCAGCGTTGGCGGAGAGCAGGACCAAATGCTCGCCTTCGAGTATTTCTGCCCAGACGGCACCAATAGCCTAGAGGTTTTCTACAGCAAAAACACTGGAGAACCCGAGTGGTCCTCAAAACAGGTGATCAGTTCAGGTAGGCTTACCAAAGCAGAAGCCTGGCAACCCTTCGCCATCGATCTAAAAGCAGGATCGAACGGACACTGGACCAAGGAATGGGCCGCCTTCAGAATCGATATTGGCAGCAAGCGAAACCTGAAGCTACAGATTCGCAACGTGCACCTACGACCACCGACACCCTCGGAGTTAAAGTCTGCCGAGATGAAAGCTCAAGAGACAGAAGCTAAACTCGCGACTGGACGTGCCATTCAAAAATACCTAGCGGATGCCGCACAAGAACGCAGCCCTATTCATCAAGTGAGTGTGACGAAAGACCATGTGCTCCTATCAGGAATTACTGACCAAGCCAACGCTACGAAGCCACTGCATATCGTAGAATACCTCCCGCACGAAGTCACTTGGGAAGCAGGCAACGGCAAGTGCGTCCAAGGGATATCCATCTCTAAGAAAGGCCCTTTTGAAATCAAACTACCACGCTACCACGATGGTCGAGATCGGTTAACCCACCGCTTCGCCATCGCCACGAAAAACAAGGAAACCAGCACCCTTATCGGAGCCGCGCAATGGGCAACCGATGTCAGCGCAGCAGCTGAACGAAGCATGCCACGCCTCTATCCAAGCAATAAAAAAGGTCTCGGCGGGATCGAGTGGAAAGACGGCATCATGAACGATCTCGAAGATCTCGGCATCACTTCCATAACCGTCAACCTACTACTCCACGACCTACTAGAGGAAACTCCGGAAGGACAAAAAACAATCGAGTTCAAACACGACAGCCGCACATGGCATTATAACCCAGCCACAGTTGCGGAATGGGATAAAGTGATTCAGTGGGCAAGCGACCGCGATATAGTCGTCAGTGCCATCCTCCTCATCACTGAAGGTCCGCTCCAGCATCCAGACTACGACCCTGCGGGGCTCTACGCGATGCCCAATCTCACAGACCTTGAAAGCACCGACGCCTATCGCGCCATCCTCTCCTTTATCGCCGAACGTTACTCACGCCCAGACAAAGAATACGGCTGGATCAGCCACTGGATCCTCCATAACGAAATCGACTACGCTTGGACATGGACCAACATGGGCGAACAGGTCATCGAAGTTTACCTAGAGCACTACATCCGCTCAATGCGCCTGGCTTGGCTAGAAGCTCGCCGCTACAACCCTACAGCCGAAGTCTTCATGTCGCTCACCCATAGCTGGGACACCAAACCCTCAAATACACTTCGCGCCTATCCACCTCGCAGACTCGTCGAGTTATTGAACGAATACAACGCTGCCGAAGGCGATTTCCATTGGGGCCTCGCCTATCATCCATATCCTAGCAGCTTGCTCGACCCCCGCACCTGGAACGACCCAAAGACAAGCTTTGCTTACAATACCACCTACATCACTCCGAGAAACATCGAAGTCCTCGACGCCTTTATGCATAAACCAGAGATGCTCTACAAAGGCGAGCACGTGCGCACCGTTCTACTCTCAGAGCAAGGCTTCCACACCAGCGAGTATACAGAGGAGCAATTCACCATACAAAGCGCTGCATTTGCCTACACATGGCAAAAAATTCTCCCTCTCAAGAGTATCGAAACCTTCCATAACCACCGCTGGGTCGACCACCCACGAGAAGGCGGCCTTAAACTAGGTGTGCGCACCTTGCCCGACATCGCCAACGGCAAACCGTTCGGCGTGCGCAAGCCAGCCTTTGATGTTTTCGCCGCACTGGAAACCGATCGCGCCGCTGAAGTCACCGAGCCGCTCAAAGCTATCATAGGCATCACCGAGTGGTCCGAGGTGAATCACACAGATCCCATCACAGAAGAGTAAGCGTCTCTCAACTGGTTGGCGCCGAGCTCAACACTACTTGCTCACGCAAGTGTAAGAAGTGTTACAGACATATATTGTGACCTCACCTGAAAGCACACTATACGCACCATAACGGATACCTGTTTCAATCGCTGACTCAGGAGAAGGCACATTCCAATTATACCATGTCCCGTTAATCCTTGTATTAACGTAGTGCTGATTAATTGGTGTGCCCGTAAAGCCCGTTTTCATTTCAAGTTCAAACGGCTGATCTTTTTTGACAGAAGTTAGCTTCACATTTCTTCTGCCCCCGTTCGAGAATCTGCCTCCCTGCTTCGTAATTACTTTCCGGTAAAGATCGAAATAAACCTGCCCTTCGTGTTCGACCTGCTTACTCGCCCTTCGGCTTGCTCAGGACAGTGCAGCTTCTCATCTCTGTCTCCCATACGACACAAAAAAAACCACCATTGGGGATGGCGGTTTAATTTTGGTCGGGGCGACAGGATTCGAACCTGCGACCCTCTGCTCCCAAAGCAGATGCGCTAGC
>Ga0209653_1000233_pt1 | contig 49606 bp, 55 predicted proteins | sample SaaInl6LU_22_DNA_FD_184644 | JGI IMG/M metagenome (GOLD analysis project Ga0209653, IMG submission 184644) | Marine microbial communities from expanding oxygen minimum zones in the Saanich Inlet - ESP_116LU_22_DNA (SPAdes) (version 2) | ecosystem: Environmental > Aquatic > Marine > Intertidal... | reverse complement strand
GAGTAATGAACTGGAATAATTTGTTACTGTAATTTGTAAAACCCATAATTAAGGGTAAATCACCGTGGTTTCCTCCTACAATTCTGTGAGGCTCTTTGTAGGTGCCGTTGTGCCGCTCGTAAATTAATTCGCCATTGGAAATAGAGAGGTAATCATCATCTATTCCATGAATCCAAAGTAAGGGTTGAGAAACTGATTTTATTTTTTCTACGTTGTCAAATTTTAAACTAGTAAAAAAAGTAGAGGAGACATCAATCAATAATGCCTCTTCTGTTAAGTTTTCAACGGATGCCATTGGCGCTTCCAAGATTAATTTATTTGGTTTGGCAATGTTGTAAAATGCCGATAAATCAATAGCAGGAATTGTACCCAAGCTAAACCCATACATAATTACATTGCTACTCGGTACATTTTTAGAATCCAACCAGTCTAGACAAGATTTTACATCTTGGTACAAAGTTTCTTCGGTCGATTTTCCTGTTGATAAACCATAACCTCTGTAATCCATCATAAGAACTCCATACCTGTTTTTACTTCCTGTATTTGCCAATAATTTGGCTCTTTGCCAATAAGCATCCATGTGTTTGGATTGACCATGGCAATATACTATTACTGTATCACTGCTTATGGTATTTATGTTCCCTATGTAAACAGCATAAATCGTTTCTCCTGATGTTTCATCGGGTAGTTTTGATTTTAATGTCATAAGATGAATGTTGCTGTCTGCTATTTTATAGCTTGCAGGCAAAGTTATATCCTTTTCGCCTTGATAATTTTCAAATTGATATTCGGATATTTTTTCCCCTAAAAATGGAAGTTCATCCATTTTGAAACAAGAAGAAAGGAACAGAATAATGAGTGTGTAGAATAAATATTTCATTTGTATAAAAGTTAGTTAGATTAAAATTTTCTGCCAATTCCGAAGTATATTGCACTAGCGCCTTTTTCTCCGAGAAGAGAAAAATAAGGGACAAATAAATTGACATTGTTGTGGCTTGGTCCTAAGAATTTTGTTTCTAGTGAATAAAACCATTTATTTGTTTTGATTACTAAACCTATTTGTGGATTTACAAGCCACCTGTCGAGTTGCGCTCGTTCTTGAGATCTTACATCGGCCAGTTCCCACCAGTTGGAAACACCAGCGTAAACATAATGGTCTTTTTCTCCAAAGTTCCAATATGCGTTGAGGTCTAGCTGAGGCCAAAATTTAAATTTAGAATCATTCATGTCATAAATTGCATTCCCATTTACTGAAGTACTCAAAGAGGGAAGAAATGATTTTTTAGATTCAAAAAAACGGTAAGTTGCTCCAAGATCAGTTTGAATATTACCAAACAAAAGGGAAGTTACATGAACACTTCCAAAAACTGTTAAGTTGGTGTCAATTCCGCGAGCATACACAATAGAGCTTAATGGAATAGGGATAACTGCACCCCCAAACTCGATAGTTGGTCCTCCAACATCAAGCGCAACAACTTGTTCACCTTTTTTAAGAGGCTCCACAAATCTTGATGAGGCACAAGATGCCAAAATAAAAAGAGTTGAAAGATAAAAAATTACTTTTTTCATATATTTTTGTTTTGCGTAATAACTTCTGTAAAAAAATCGTTATTGGACATTAATCCCCTAAATGTAATTAAAAATGAAAAACTTATTTGTCTTTGCTCTACTATTAGCATTTTTTCAGCCTAGTTATTCTCAAATAGAAGAAAACCAAAAAAAGAATTCCTTCGGTTTAGATTTGGGAATCGGAAATGGAAATCCAAACTTTGGTATGACATACAGACGATTTTCGCAAGATTCTAAGTACAATTTAAGAGTAAACTTTAACCTTGGCGGTAATACTGATTATGGGTATTATGGATCTAATGATTATATGTTTTTTAATACAAATGATACAGCACTTCCTCTTATTGGTGTTTCTAGAAACAGAGGTGGCTTCGGAAATTACCAGAGACTAGAAATTGGGGTAGAAAAATCTTTTACTGTTTGGAAATTAAATTTGATTTGGGGAGTTGATGCCACAGTAGGTCACAGAAGATATGAAACTTTTCAGTCTATCATAGAGGCAGGAATCGATACCATTGAAGAAAATGGATTTTCATATTTTGATTATGGTGCGGCAAACAATGAAAATCCTTGGGAAAATATAAATGAACTCAACACCGTTTTTAATTACGTTACCGGAGGTGTAAACCTAAGATTGGGGTTTAAACTGAATATTTCGCCACAGTTTTATTTCACGTCTTTTGTTACTCTTGCTAGTGAATTGGAGCTCATTGTAAATGAAGATTATCGTTTCAAGACAGAATTGTACAAAGAGCATCTTGTTGCAAGGAGAGGTGGAGATTCTTTTAATTTTTATACCTTACTTAATGTAGGAGTTCATTATAAATTTTAAGCTCAGCAATGTTCTATTATTAAATCCGCTGTTGGCTTTCTTTTCTGTGGCTTAAAATTTCTATTCTAAACTCTTATTTACAGCAATTATCTTATTTTTGTTCATCAATAGTAAATGACCAAAATGACCTCAAAGGAAATACGCCAACTGTACAAAGACTTTTTTGAATCTAAACAACACAAAATTGTAGATTCTGCGCCAATCGTGGTGAAGAATGATCCAACTTTAATGTTTAACAATGCCGGAATGAATCAGTTCAAAGATTTATTTTTGGGTAACAAAGAAATAAAAGATGCACGTGTTGCTAATTCACAAAAGTGTCTTAGAGTTTCAGGAAAACACAATGATTTGGAAGAGGTTGGGGTAGATACATACCACCACACCATGTTTGAGATGTTGGGGAACTGGTCGTTTGGTGATTATTTCAAAAAAGAAGCTATAGAGTGGGCTTGGGAATTATTGACTGAGGTGTATAAATTGGACAAAAACAGATTGTACGTAACTGTTTTTGAAGGAGATAAAGAAGACGGAACAAGTCTAGACCAAGAATCTAAGGACATTTGGAGTGGAATTGTGGATGCCGATAAAATCATATTGGCAGATAAGAAAGACAACTTCTGGGAAATGGGTGAAGTAGGGCCATGTGGACCTTGCTCCGAGATTCATGTAGATTTGAGAGATCAATCTGAAATAGACAAGATTGGAGGAAAAGAATTGGTAAATGAAGACCATCCTCAAGTGGTTGAGATATGGAATCTAGTATTTATGCAATACAATCGAATCAAAGATGGTTCGTTGCATCCGTTGCCTGCACAGCATGTAGATACAGGAATGGGATTTGAAAGATTGGTAATGGCTATGCAAGGTAAAAAATCCAATTACGATACAGATGTTTTTTCTCCCTTAATAAAAGAAATAGAAGAAATAGCTGGAAAGAAATACAAAGAAGGCGAAGGACACTCGGACGAGCAAACAAAAACAAATATTGCAATAAGAGTAATTGCCGATCATATTCGTACTTTGGCATTTGCAATTGCAGATGGGCAATTGCCTTCCAATACAGGCGCAGGTTATGTGATTCGTAGAATATTGAGAAGAGCAGTTCGTTATGGATATCAAGTATTAGAATTGAAAGAACCGTTTTTTCATAAATTGGTTGAAGTTTTGGCAAGTGAAATGGGAGATGCATTTCCTGAACTTATTTCACAAAAAGAATTGTGCACCAAGGTAATTCAAGAAGAAGAAATTTCGTTTTACAGAACCTTGGAGCAAGGAATCAAGCGAATGGATGATTTGATGGAAAACAACAAATTAATCAAGAAAATTGAAGGGAAAGATGCTTTTGAATTGTATGACACATTCGGATTTCCGTTTGACTTAACAGCACTTATTGGGCAAGAAAATGGATTTTCGGTAAGCGAAAAAGAATTTGAAAAATGCCTTCAAGAACAAAAAGACAGGAGTAAAAAAGCGAGTAAAGTAGATACTTCGGATTGGATTGTATTGAAAGAAGACGATGTTCAGGAATTCATTGGATATGATGCAACGGAAGCTACCGTTTATATTACAAGATATAGAAAAGTAAAAGCCAACAAGAAAGAGTTTTTCCAATTAGTATTCAATTTTACTCCTTTCTATGCTGAAGGCGGAGGACAGGTGGGTGATACTGGTTTTATAGAATCTGACAAAGAGAAGGTTTTTATTACCAATACTAAGAAAGAAGATGGTTTGATTTTGCATTACGCAGATAAAATACCAGATGACTTAACGCTAACTTTTAAGGCAGTTGTAAATGCAAAGAAAAGAAATTTAACTACCAACAATCATTCAGCAACACATTTGATTCACAAGGCTTTACAAGATATATTGGGCGATCATGTGGAACAAAAAGGTTCGTTGGTAAATGAGAAGTACTTGAGGTTCGATTTTTCTCATTTTAGTAAAGTAACAGACGAGGAGTTGGCAGAAATTGAAACAAGAGTAAACGCAGAAATTCGCAAAGACATTCACTTAAATGAAATGCGAAATACACCAATGAAAAAAGCCCAAGAATTGGGAGCTAAAGCATTATTTGGTGAGAAGTATGGAGATTTGGTTAGAGTGGTACAGTTTGGCGAGTCTATCGAATTATGTGGAGGAATTCACGTTTCAAGCACTGGGAAAATTGGATTGTTCAAAATAATTTCGGAAAGTTCTACAGCTGCAGGAATAAGAAGAATAGAAGCAATAACGAGCGAAACAGCCGACAAGTTTGTGAATGACAAACTAACCTTGGTAGATGAACTCAATGCGCTATTGAAATCCCCTAAAGACTTGAAAAAAGCTGTGGAAGATTTGATGGCACAAAACAGTAAGCTGAGTAAAGAAATTGAAAGCCTGAAAGCTGCCAAAGCTGGCGATATGAAAGGAGAACTTATCAAAGAAATTTCTGAGGTAAATGGAGTGAATTTCTTGGCTAAGAAAGTGGACTTGGATCCACAAGGAATAAAAACGATAGCTTTTCAATTGAAGGCCGAGATGGATAATTTGTTTTTGGTTCTTTGTAATGAGAATAGTGGAAAAGCAAATATTACTGTTTTGGTTTCGGACGAACTGTCAAAATCCAAAGATTTACACGCAGGAAATATTGTAAGAGAACTCGCCAAAGAAATCAACGGTGGAGGAGGAGGACAACCTTTCTTTGCTTCAGCAGGTGGAAGTAATCCAGCTGGAATTGAGAAGGTGTTGGAAATGGCTGTGGGGTACATTGGTTAATGACTCACTTACTTTTTCCACTAAGGACTAGAGATAGTTCTGAAGTTACTTGCGAATCTGTATCACACTGACGAAAAGTTCGGGTTTCAATAAAATTAGGTTAATAACCTCGTCCCTTTGAAATTTATAGTAAGAATACGGACTATATTTTAAAATTCAATCGAACCCTGAGTTCGACCGAGAGGGAGAGTATCGAAGGGTGTCCCTGAAGTAGCAGGTTATTTTCAGTAAATTTCGAGAAGTCTCCATCTTTTTTGATTTTTTTTAGAGCTTGTACTGAGGAATTCGGAGTTCAAGGAAAAAAGAAGAAAAAGTGAAATATTCTATTCAAGATTCTGAATCAAGTTCAGAATGAAAGTTGAAAAGATACAGTTATTGTTAAAAAGGATTATTCTTACTTGTAAGTCAATCCAAAATTATTCGTATAATTACTAAACAATAAAACTAACAATCATGAAAAAATTAACTTTAGTAATCAGAATCCTAGTTGGACTGGGAATGGTGTTTTTTGGTTTAACCAAATTTGTACCTAGTTTAATGATGGATTTGGGAGAAATGCCAGAAGCCATGAACATATGGAACGCAGGGGCAGCCGCCTCTGTTTATCTCATGCCGTTGGTGGGAGCTATAGAACTGGTAGCAGGTATTTCTTTACTCATCAATAAGTTTGCACCCTTGATGCTTATAGCATTGATTGCGGTAATGATCAATGCATTTTTTGTTCATTTATTTATGGATCCAGCAAACATTGGAGGAGCAGCCGTATTTTTATTGCTTACTATATTTCTAATGTTTCAATATAAAGAGGCTTACAAAGGTTTGTTGAAAGCTTAATCTTAAAATCTAAATTAAAGATAACCACCTTATGGAAGTTTGGTGGTTTTTTTATAATTCAAATTTCCTTTCCATACTCCAAGCTTCGGGTTTAGCGCAAAATAGAGGTTTTACTGTTTTCCATATTTTAAGAAACAAATCAGAATCTCGGTAAGCGTTTAAGTCCTCTTCCGAATTCCAATAACTATAGGTCATTACCACATTGGAATATCTCCCCTTTTCTTGTAATAATTCCAGTTTTTCACAGCCCTTTTTATCTTTAATAAAAGCCATGTTTGCTTCGTAAATAGATTTGAATTCATCAATTTTATCAGGATGAATAGTAAGTTTTACGATTCGTATAAGCATGATCCTATTTGTTAAAAGTTACGGTTACAATTTCATCTTCTTTCAATCCTAAAAGTTGAGAAGCACTACCTCCATAACCTTCAACTCCTCTGTTTATGGCAATTTCAAGATTTCCACCAGTGTTGAATAGCGCTAAATTTGTTCCGTCACCCACATCAGAATAGGTTTGGCAAAGAGCTTTTACTTCATAGTTTCTAAAACCAATAGTGAAATTTCGTTTTTTACCAATATCATCAAATAATTTTTTTGAAATATTGGTAATTGCATTTCCGTATGAATCTATATGAACTACAGAGCCTCGGATGAAGTATTCCTGGGTTTGAGGTATTGGCTTTTGAAAGGTTGCAATCTTCTCAATTTTTTTTCCGATAAATTCGGGTGTACCACCTCTGGCAATATGGCAAGCAGCTTTTGCAAAAATGTCTCTCGTAGGAAAAGTCAGCACATTGGTGTCTATATCCAAATTGAGTTCATAAAAATAGCTCGGAGCAGAATCGTAAATCAAGGAGAACAATCCATTGTCGGCACCAATGAAATAATGTCCTTTGTACTCCATTAAAATAGCTTGCCTAGAGATTGAAATTCCAGAATCCACTCCAACAATGTGAATGGTTCCTTTTGGGAAATTTTCGAATGAATGCTTAATGGTGTATGCGGCATTTCTGATGTCAAAAATTTTAATCTTATTGGTGATGTCTACAATCGTAACTTCCCCATTCATAGCTTTTAATATACTTCCTTTTACAGCGGAGACATAATAGTCCTCAATGCCCAAGTCGGTTGTTAAAGTAATTATTGCCATGCGAATTCTTCTCTTTAATTGATTGTTAATTCTTTATCAAAATTAAGAATTAAATGCAGGTTTTGAATTATTTGTACCGAATTTATTTATATTTATTCAAAGAACACAGAATCTATAAATATCAACACATTTGACAGAAAAAACTTTTACCATTACGGATATAGAACCTATTGACTTATTAGGAGTAAACAATAGTATTTTAAAAATTGTAGAAGCTCGATTCCCAGAGCTGAAAGTTGTGTCGCGAGGAAGGACGCTCAAATTATTAGGGGACGAAAATCAAATTGATTTATTTATTAAAAAGATTAAGTTGATGACAACTTATTTTCTCAAATACAATTCGCTTACCGAAGGCGATATAGAAAGTATACTTGGAGAAAATGGACACGAGACGGTGAAGGATTCAAAAGGGGATTTGGTGATTGTTCATGCCAATAATGGAAAAAAAGTAATTGCCAGAACACACAATCAGCGCAGACTTGTAGAAGCCAGTTTTGAGAACGACATGGTATTTTCTGTAGGACCTGCCGGAACAGGAAAAACATACACAGCCGTGGCTTTGGCTGTAAGGGCTTTAAAAAACAAAGAGGTTCGTAAAATCATATTGACAAGACCTGCAGTAGAAGCAGGAGAAAATTTAGGTTTTTTACCAGGTGATTTGAAAGAAAAATTAGATCCATATCTGCAACCTCTTTACGATGCATTGCGAGATATGATTCCTGCCGAAAAACTCGAAGATTACATCGAGAACAACATTGTGCAAATTGCTCCTTTGGCTTTTATGAGAGGAAGAACGCTGGATAATGCGTTTGTAATTTTGGATGAGGCTCAAAACGCTACAGAAGGTCAAATTAAAATGTTCTTGACAAGAATGGGTCGAAATGCTCAGTTTATCGTAAATGGTGATCCATCTCAAGTCGATTTGCCAAGGAACCAAAACTCGGGACTAATAAAAGCCTTGGCGGTTTTGAGAGATATTGACGGAATTGCTATTGTAGAATTAGATGAAAATGACGTTATTCGTCATAGATTAGTGAAAAGAATTATCAAAGCATTTAAACAATAAGTTTATGAATATTGAAAGTACCAAAACAGCAGTTAATAATAGTCAAAAAGCGGTGTACGATTTTTTGATGGATTTGAACAATGTAGAAAGTTTATTGCCAGAAGGAAAATTCACAGAGTGGAAGGGGAGTTATGACGAATGTTCATTCAAAATGATGGGATTTAACTTGACTTTAAAGAAAGACAGTTCTGTTCCTCACAATGAAATAAAATTAATTTCGAAAGAAGATTCACCCATAGATTTTGACTTGAACATATACATTGATCAAACCGGTGAAAATAGCTCTGAAGCTTATTTGATTTGTGAAGCTAGGGTAAATACTTTCCTTAAAATGATGATAGAAAAACCACTTACAACATTGTTCAATCACATGAGCGAAAAGTTAAGTAGAGTTTCCTTGTAACTATTTTACATCATTCCCGAGTCGTTGAAGCTAAAGTAATTGCCATCGCCAACAATGAGGTGATCCAGAACTTGAATATCCAACAACTCAGATCCATTTTTTATTTTTCTTGTCAATTGAATATCGCTTTCGCTCGGTTTTATATTTCCCGAAGGATGATTGTGTGCTAAGATAATGGCAGAAGCCTGTTTGTCGATTGATTTTTTAAAAACAATTTTGACATCAGCCGTTGTTTGCGAGATTCCACCACGACCAATTAGTTGTTTGCCAATGATTTTGTTGGCTCTATTCAAAAACAAAATCCAAAATTCCTCATGAGGTAAATCTTCTAGAACTGGCCTCAAATATTCGTAAGCCTCTTTGCTCGATGTCAATTTTACTTTATCAATTACGGCCTCACTTTTTCTCCTTCTTCCCAATTCTAGAGCAGCCACAATACTAATAGCTTTTGCTTCGCCAATTCCTTTGAATTTCATCAAATCAATTACACTTAGTTTTGCCAACTCATTTAGGTTATTCGAGGAATTGTTCAATATCTTTTTGCACAACTCAATAGCACTTTCTTCTCTGTTTCCACTCCCAATCAAAATAGCAATCAATTCGGCATCCGAAAGAACTTGCCGGCCCTGAGTCATTAGCTTTTCTCTCGGCTGATCCTTTTCAGACCAATTTTTAATCGATAGTTTTTCGGTAAAATTTGTGTTGTGTTTCACAGTCAGTTTCGGTTATTTTTGCAAAATTAATGGAACACTAAGTTTCCATAGAGTAGATAGTTCTCTACAATTTACAAAAAAGATTGAAATAGTCTGGTATGCCTTCTTTACGAAGTTTTGAGTTTACTCAATTTCGATTTGCTGAATTTGTTTTTAGCATATGATTCAGTAATCTTCAATTTTTTAATCTCTTTGTTGGATGGGATTTCAAACATGGCATCAGTCAATATAGCCTCGCAAATAGATCTCAACCCTCTAGCTCCCAGCTTGTAATCTACAGCTTTGTCTACAATAAAATCCAAGGCTTTTTTATCAAAACTCAATTGAACATGATCCAGTTCAAATAATTTGGTGTACTGCTTAAGCAAAGAGTTCTTAGGTTCGGTAAGAATTCTTTTCAGTGCTTCTTTATCCAAAGGATTTAGGTGAGTAAGAATAGGGAAACGACCTATCAATTCGGGAATTAAACCAAAAGATTTTACATCTTGAGGGCTCAAAAAATCGAGTAAATTATCTTCTTCAATGTCCTCAGAATTTGCTCCGAATCCAAGAGGTTGAGTTTTAATTCTTCGCTCAATTAGTCTTTCAATTCCATCAAAAGCACCTCCCGAAATAAACAGAATGTTCCTTGTATCAATCTCAACCATTTTTTGGTCTGGGTGTTTTCTTCCTCCTTGTGGCGGAACCCTCACATCGGTTCCTTCCAATAGTTTAAGCAATGCTTGCTGTGTTCCTTCAGAAGTAACATCTCTCGTAATAGAAGGACTGTCTCCTTTTCTACCAATTTTATCAATTTCGTCCAAAAATACAATCCCTTTTTGGGCCGCCTCCACATCATAATCCGCAGATTGCAGCAATCTTGTGAGCAAACTCTCAACATCTTCTCCTACATAACCCGCTTGTGTAAATACAGTGGCATCCGCTATGGTAAAAGGAACATTCAGCATTTTGGCAATCGTTTTTGCCAACAAAGTTTTTCCAGTTCCAGTTCTACCAACCAATAATATGTTAGATTTTTCTAATTCTACCTCCTCTGTATCACTTCCTGGGTTTAGTAATCGTTTGTAATGATTATAAACTGCTACAGATAGAATTTTTTTTGCATCTTCCTGACCAATTACATAATCGTCCAGTTTGTTTTTGATTTCCTGTGGTTTCAAGAATTTAATGTCCTCCTGCAAATCCATATTGTGACTATGAGATTCTTCTTGTACAACCAATTCATTGGCTTGGGTGATGCAGTTTTCACAAATGTGTCCGTCCAATCCCGCAATGAGCATGTTTACCTCTTCTCTTTTTCTTCCACAAAATGAACAAGTTGAGTTCTGTTTTTTTGACATTATTCTTGATTTTAGCACAAAGATAAGGAAGATTATAGAGTTTATTCTTCAATTGATAGCACGTATTTAATTTATTCTTACATTTGGTTTATTAAATTATCTAACACGAATAAAAAATGACAAAAAACATCTTAACGATTACTGCTTTATCTGCAGTTTTGTTTTTCTCTTGTGGCGATGCTGCAAACCAAGAAGAGCAAGAAAAACTAGTAAATGAAATTGAGAACACACAAGCTGTGACAGACTCTTTGACTAATGAAATTGAAGCATTAGAGGAAGAAACGAATCAATTGGACGATCTAGTAAACGAATTATAATCTTAATTAAATAACAATCAAAATGAAAAAGTTAATCATATTAGCTTGTGCTCTTGCTGTGGGAACAACTGGAATGTCACAAGATTTAAAATCATTAAAAAGTAAGGCGAATGCTGAAGCTACCGTAGGAAAAGAGAATCTTCAAGAAGCCAAAAAGGACTTGAAAGAAATGCCTATTGAGAAAACGAATCTACAGGAAGATTTGAACGCTAAAAAAACGGAAGTGAAGCAGGAACTGAAAGATCTGAAGGATAAAAAGAGTTCGGAACTGAAAGGGATGAAAGATGAAATGAAGGCTGAAATGGATGCCAAAAAAGAAGAGTTGAAAGCTGATATAGCTGAAGATACTGCTGCTTACAAAGCAGAATTAATCAAAATGAAAGAAGAGAAGGAATCGGCAATAAAAGAAGAAAAAGAGGCAAAGCAAGCTGAATTGAAAGCTAAAAGAACTGAGGAATTGGAAGCTTTGAAAGGCGACAAAGACAAATTAGCTGAAAAGAAAGAAGAGGTTACAGCCTTGAAAGCTGAAAAGGAAGCAATGCTAGAAGAAAAAAAATCTGGAGCAGCTAACAAAATTGCAAATACTGAAGCTAAAATCGCAGAGGTAAGAGCAAAAATTGAAGCAGCAAAAGCTGACGGATCTTGGTCAATTGAAGAAATTATTTCAAAAGAATCTAAAATTGCAAAGGCAGAAGAAAAAATTTCTACTTTAAAAGAATATATCGGTAAATAATTGACAATCAATTATTAATTAAGGAAAGCGAGATGGAAACATCTCGCTTTTTTTGTGAACGAGAAAATAAAACAAACAATAATTCAATCTTTTTATAAAAACGAGGCAACCCTTTTATTTGTCCCTTCGTTTTTAATTTAGAAATAGTGAAATACTATCTCTTTTTTCTTTTTTACGTCAAGAACAGAACTCATTTTCAGACAATGGGTTCTGTTTTTGTTTTTAGGCAGTTTTATTTTGGTTATTTTTGACCAATGAGTATTTCCGAAACATACATGAAACGTTGCCTAGAATTGGCAAAAAAAGGTTTGCCAAGTGCAATGCCAAACCCATCTGTGGGTGCAGTTTTGGTGTACAATGATCAAATTATTGGCGAAGGATTTACAAGTCCATTTGGCGGGAGTCATGGCGAAGTGAATTGCATCAATTCGGTAAAAAAGAAAGATTTGATTTCAAAATCTACCTTGTATGTGAGTCTCGAACCTTGTTCTCACACTGGAAAAACTCCTCCTTGTGCCGATTTAATTGTGTCGAATAACATTCCAAAAGTGGTAATTGGCTGTGTAGATACCTTTTCGGTAGTTGCTGGGAAAGGAATCGAAAGATTAATAGAAAATGGAATAGAAGTGGAGGTAGGAGTTTTGGAAACAGAATGCAGAGAACTGAACAAACGCTTTTTTACTTTTCATGAAAAAAACAGACCTTATATTGTTTTGAAATGGGCGCAGACCAACGATGGTTTCATTGCTCCAGCTAAAGAATCCCATACCAAAGACAGATGGATTTCTGGTTCTCAAACGAATCAATTTACTCACGGAATGAGAGCCAAAGAAATGGCGATTTTGGTAGGGAAAAAAACCGTTTTGATGGATAATCCAAGTCTTACAACTCGTCATTTTCCTGGCGAAAATCCAGTGAGAATTGTAATTGATAAAAATCTTGAATCTTGGAATTCAAATGGCCCTTTCTCCATTTATGAGAAAGATGCTGATACTTTGGTGATAAACAATTTATTAAATTTTAAGAAAAATAATGTTGAGGGAATTAAGTTGAATTATTCTATCCCAATTCTTCCTCAGCTTATGAATGTTTTGGTTGAAAAAAATATTCAATCATTGATAGTGGAAGGTGGCACTCAAACTTTACAATCATTTATGGACACTGGATTGTGGGATGAGGCAATTGTCATTTCTTCGCTTAAGGAATTTGGAGAAGGAGTAAAAGCACCAAAATTCAATGTGCCAGAGTTCAATAGTTTTCAGATAGAAAAGGATGAAATAAGAATCTATAAAAATCCTGATTCGTGAGTTTATCCATATTGTTGGCTATTTTATTTCCTGTTGTTTCTGTGTTACTTTTCAAAGAATTTGACAAAAGAAACATAGACACACTTACTGCTATCGTGTTCAATTATTTTGGAGCAATCGCCTTGGGTTTGGTCTTGTTTGTCACACCCAGTCAGCTTTTAACAATCCACCATCAAGCTTGGTTTGAATCTGCTCTTGTGGTGGGTGCATTGTTTTTATTGAATTTTTTCTTGATTGCCAAAACAGCTGTAAATCAAGGTGTTTCTGTGGCTACTTTTGCCAATAAAATAAGTTTAGTTTTTCCAGTTGTGTTCACGATAGCCTACTTTAGCGAATCTACTAATGTTTGGAAAATAGTGGGAATTGCATTGGCTTTACTTTCTATTTTTTTACTCACATTCAAGTCTGTAAATAGAGTCAAATCCTCTAATTCAGTGTTGGTTTTGTATCCTTTTTTCATTTTTATTTTCACAGGAATTGCCGAAACACTGATTAATTTTACTCAGAAAAAATGGTTCGTTAGTTCAAATGAAATTGGCTATTTTGTAATTGCGGCATTCTTCATTTCTTTTGTTTTTGGTATTATTTTGTTGACAGTAAAAAGAGTGAAATTGAACCTAAAAAACGTTATTGCTGGATTAGTTTTGTCAATTCCAAATACTTTTGGGTTGTATTATTTTGTAAAATCATTGAACGAAAACACAGACTCTAGTTCTGTTTTGCCAATGATGAACATCGGAACTTTACTTTTTGCAATTTTGGTTGGTTATTTTCTGTACCAAGAAAATTTAACAACTCGCAATTGGCTGGGTATTGTTGCCGCATTAGTATCCATTTTACTTCTTTCCGTATTTTGAAAAGCGAATACACATATCAAACCATTCAATCTCCTTCTCACAGTTTGTACAAAGAAAAAGGAAGCAAATTTTTTGGCTATGCTTTTAATGTGAGCAATGAAGAAGATGTAAAGCTTCGGTTGGCCGAGATTCGTGAGAAACACAGCGATGCGCGTCATCATTGTTACGCATACAGATTGGGATTAGGTCAGGAAGAAAGATACCGAGCCAATGACGATGGCGAACCTACAAACTCTGCAGGAAAACCAATTTATGGTCAATTGTTATCGGCTGGGGTTACCAATGTATTAGTTATAGTGGTAAGGTATTTTGGCGGAGTGAAATTGGGAGTTGGAGGACTCATTTCGGCTTACAAAATTTCAACCAAAGAAACATTGGACGAAACCAAAATCATAGAAAAAGAAGAACTAAATTATTATCAAATCAACTTTGAATATCCTCAAATGAGTGAGGTGATGAATTTTGTAAAAATGAATCGATTGGAAGTCACAAACCAAGTATTTGAAGCGGATTGCATGATTCAGTTCAAACACGATATTCCTAGCGCAGAAGGAATAATTTTTCAGCTAGAAGAGATAGAAAATGTAACGGTTGAGTTTTTGAAAAAGGAGTAATTGTATTTGACTGAATACCCTGACGTGAAATCCCTTTAATTGATGTACTTTTGTACAAATATCAAACAGAGCAAAGTGAAAACATTTACAGACATAGGAGTTAGCAAAAAATTGGTGAAAGGATTGAAGGAGATGAATATCGTGAATCCAACCGAAATTCAAGAATTAGTAATACCAATGCTATTAAACTTTGATACAGATCTTGTTGGGCAAGCCCAAACTGGAACTGGAAAAACAGCTGCATTTGGTCTTCCTCTGTTAGAAAAAATTGACTCAAACAAAGACCACATCCAAGGATTAATTTTATGTCCTACCAGAGAATTGGGACAACAAATTGCAAAACAACTTTTTAAATTCACTAAATATTCAGACAAAGTTTTTACTGAAGCAGTTTTTGGAGGTCAATACATTGATATACAAATAGAAAAACTAAAAAGACCGACTCACATTGTTGTGGCTACTCCAGGTAGATTAATTGATTTGGTAAAAAGAAAAGCTCTGGATTTATCTCATGTTCATACCGTAATTATGGATGAAGCGGATGAAATGTTGAGCATGGGTTTCAAAAAGGAACTGGATGAGATACTTGGCTTTATGACTTCCGTAAAATCAAAGTGGTTGTTTTCGGCAACAATGCCAGAAGGGATTAAGCAAATTGTAAACCAACACATGGAGCCAGATGCCAAAAGAATAGAGACGAGTGGAGATGTGGTGAACAAAAAAATTGAGCATCAATATTTGGTGTGTGACGATGCAGATAAATTCAATATTTTGATTCAGTTTTTGAAATCGGAACAAAAAAACAGAGGACTCATCTTTTGTAAAACAAAAAAAGCAACACAACTTCTTGCTCAGCAATTAGAAGCAAAAAACATTTCGTCTGGTGCAATCCATGGGGATTTATTGCAAAAAGAAAGAGACAAGGTAATGCGAGCTTTTAAGAATGAATCGATTAGAATGCTAGTTGCAACAGATTTGGCAGCCAGAGGAATAGATGTTCAGGACTTGGCTTATGTGGTTCATTACGAAATGCCCGATAAGGAGGAATATTATACACACCGAAGTGGAAGAACAGCAAGAGGAGGTAAAGACGGGATTTCTATTTGTTTGGTGAATTCGAAAGAGTTAAAATCGGTGAGGTATTTTGAAAAGGCACTCGGAATTTCTTTCAAGCAAATTAGACCAAAAGGTTAATCAAATTCCTAAAAATTCTTAAAACTGAATGCGATTCATTGTAATTCTCATTCAATCAATATCTTTGTGACATGAAACGGGTAGGAATCATTATTTTAAACTGGAATGGAAAAGAGCATCTAGCTACTTTTTTGCCTTCTGTGGTTCAGTATTCTGGTGGAAATGATGTTGTGGTTGTCGATAATAATTCTTCCGATGATTCGGTTGAATTTTTGAAATCCAATTACCCCGAAATAAGATTGGTTCATAACTCTGCCAACGGTGGATTTGCAAAAGGTTACAATGAAGGATTGAAGCAAATACAGGGCGATTACGAAATTTATGTTCTATTGAATTCTGATGTGGAAGTTACTGAAAATTGGCTTGAACCTATTTTAAACAAAATGAGTTTAGATGAATCAATTGCAGCTTGCCAACCCAAAATTTTAGCCTATAAATCAAAGTCTCAGTTCGAGCATGCTGGAGCTGCCGGAGGTTTTATAGACAAAAATGGATATCCTTTTTGTAGAGGAAGAATTTTTAACGAAATAGAACAAGATTTGAGTCAGTATGACCAAGAGCAAGAAATTTTTTGGGCAACGGGAGCTTGTATGTTTGTGAAAAGCCAAACATTTCATGAGTTAGACGGTTTTGACGAAACCTATTTTGCTCACATGGAAGAAATAGATTTGTGCTGGAGGATGAAACTTCACGGTCATAAAATCATGGTGATTCCTAGTTCCACTGTTTATCATTTGGGAGGAGGAACTTTAGATTACATGAGTCCAAAAAAAGTATATTTGAACTTCAGAAACAGCTTGTTTACTTTATTCAAAAATTATCGAGGCAGGAATCTTTTTTTCAAAATTGGATTTAGGTTTTTATTAGATTATTTAGCCTTTTTTGTTTTTTCAATCAAAGGAGAATTTAAAGCTGCAGCTCAAATTCTGAAAGCACAAGCTCATTTTTTAGCTAAAATTTCGGAAATGAAACAAAAGAGAAAAGAACTAAAAGAGGACACCAAGGGAATAGAGTTCAATGCTAGTGGATTGTACAAAAAGAGTATTGTATTTACCAATTTCATCAAAAGGAAAAAACATTTTTCAGAATTAGATTCAAGGAATTTTAATAAGTAAGTACTATATTTATTTTTAACTCGTTATTCGACTATGAACACAAAATTTCTTTTCACGCTGGGTATTGTCTTAACCTCTGTTTGGGGTGCAGTATTTTCTCAGTCCAACGCACCCAAATACAGTAATGAGTTTTTGACTATCGGAGTAGGTGCAAGAAATTTTGGAATGGCCAATTCCGTAATTGCAGGCATAGAAGATGTAACTGCTGGGTATTACAATCCTGCAGGTTTGCTTCACATCAAAAAAGACATGGAATTTAGCCTCATGCACTCAGAATATTTTCAGGGAATAGCCAAATATGATTATTTAGGTTTCAGCAAAAGGTTGGATGAAAACTCAGTAGGAGGAATCTCTTTGATTCGTTTTGGTACGGACGATATACCCAACACAACACAACTCATAGACAAAGAAGGAAACATAAATTACGACAACATTACAAGATTCTCTGCTGCAGATTATGCACTACTTTTGTCTTATGCGCGAAGGTTGAAAATGGGACTTGAAGTTGGAGGTAACTTCAAAATTATTCACCGTAGAATTGGTGATATGGCAAAATCTTGGGGTTTTGGATTGGATTTATCTGCAAATTACCGAACCGAAAAATGGAAATTTGCTGCCGTATTGAGAGATGTGACTACAACCGTGAATTCATGGAGTTACTCGATTGATGACGCTACCAGAGAGGTGTTTGTGGCTACAGGGAACGAAATTCCTGAAAACTCAACCGAAATTACGTTGCCAAGATTGATTCTTGGAGCATCCAGAGATGTGAAGTTGAATGAAAAGTTTGAGCTTACCGCAGAAATGAATTTGAACACAACATTTGATGGAAAGAGAAACACATTTATTCGTTCCAATGGATTGAATATAGAACCTAGTTTGGGTGTAGAAATTGGTTTCAAAAAATTGCTTTTTGTACGTACAGGATTTGGTAATGTGCAATGGATTAGGCAATTCGATCGTTCAGAAACATTATCTATTATGCCAAGCATTGGAGTAGGAGTAGCTTTCAAAAAGTTTAAAATAGACTATGCTATTTCTAATGTTGGAAACAATTCTTTGGCCTTGTATTCTAATGTGTTCTCTTTAAGTTTTGGATTGAACTAAGCTTCATTGCTTTCAGCAAAATTTTTAAAATCTTCTAAGTATTTCATTGATTGCTTTTTGAATGCTTTTGGAAAAAAGAACCCAATAATTCTCATAAAACCTTTGAATTTGAATTCCTGAATTGTGCGGTACACTGTTTTACCCTTTTCTTCATGAAATTCGGTAAAAATGATATTGTAAACACCATCTGCTTGATAAGCCGTAACCATTTTATCGGGCAATTCGTTCAGCAATATAGTTTCTGTCATGGTCATTACTCTTTTCGAAGTTTTAAAAACCATTTCAGTTTTTGCACCTTTTTTTCCTTCTTCACCACCTATCAATTTTATAGATTGCAACCCTTCCATCCATTTGTATAAATTTGGGATATTGTCATACAAAGCCACCACTTCATTTTTTGGTTTGTTGATAGTTGTTTCTAGAGTGTATTTCATGTTCAAGAGTAAATTGATTTGGAAATTAATTCCATTTATTGACAATTATAACCATTTAACGAAAATAGGAGAGGATAAATTGAATTTTTCTTACTTTAGTAATTCGAAAAAAATTAACTAAATAAACAATAAAAATGAAAAAGATACTCTCGTTATTTTTAGCCGTTTCTCTTGTGTTTACTAGCGTAAATGTAAAAGCGGACGAAGGAATGTGGTTGCCAATGTTCATCAAAAGATTGAACATTAAAGACATGCAAAGCAAAGGACTTAAACTTTCTGCAGAGGAAATTTACAGTGTAAATAATTCTAGTTTGAAAGATGCAATAATCTCATTAGGAGGTTTTTGTACAGGCGAAATTATTTCTGACCAAGGATTGATGTTAACGAATCACCACTGTGGTTACGATGCAATTCAACAATTTTCTACTGTGGCAAACAATTACCTAAGAGATGGTTTTTGGGCAATGAAAAAATCAGAAGAAAAGAATGTTCCTGGACTTACAGCTACTTTCTTAGTAAGAATGGAAGATGTTACGGAACAAATTTTAGAAGGAATCTCGGGATTGGACTCTAGACAAGACCAAGCAAAAAAAATAAAAGAGATTCAAGCAGAATTAATTAAAAAAGCAACTGCTGGAACCAATTATACAGCTTACATCAAAGATTTCTTTTATGGAAGCGAGTATTATATGTTTATCAACGAAACATACACAGATGTAAGATTGGTAGGTGCTCCACCAGAATCTGTGGGAAAATATGGAGGAGATACAGACAACTGGATGTGGCCAAGACACACAGGAGATTTTACTTTGTTCAGAATTTACTCTGGAAAAGATGGAAAGCCTGCAGATTACTCTGCGGATAACATTCCGATGAAACCAAAACACCACTTACCTGTGAATATCAAAGGAGTGAAAGAAGGTGATTTTGCAATGATTATGGGATATCCAGGAAGTACAGATAGATATTTGTCTTCTTTTGGAGTACAACAAGCCATTGATAAAAAAGGACCTACTGTAGTAGAGGTAAGAGATGTGAAGCTGAAAACAATGAAGGCTCAAATGGATAAGAAAGAAAGCATAGATATTATGTATTCTTCTAAATATGCTCAAACTGCAAACTACTGGAAGTATTTTCAGGGGCAAACTGAGCAATTGCAAACAAACAGAGTAGTTGAAAGAAAATCTACATTAGAAAGAGATTTTGAAAACTGGTACGGACAATCGCCACAATTGACTGCAAAATACGGAGATGCATTGAGAATGATAAAAGAATATTACGATTTGACTGACGAATACATTGTTGGAAATACCTACGTAATGGAAGCAGGATTGAGAGGTCCTGACTTTGTGTTGTACACATACAGAACCGATAGAATTCTTAAAACTATTGAGGCAACAAAAGGAAAATTCAATGGAAAGATAGAAACTGCAACAGGAGAAGAAAAAGAAGCAATGATTGCCGAAAGAGACAAAACTATTGCAGGATTAGTGGGAGCATTGGAAGAAATGACAAAAGAACATTTCAAAAATTATGACGAAAAAACGGAGCAAAACTTAGTGGCAAACTTATTCGATTTGTATTACAACAAAGTGAAGAAAGAACAACACCCTGCGTTTTTTGCTGATGTGAAAAAAGCAAACTTCGACCGATTTGCTAAGAAATTATTTTGCAAATCGCCTTTCATGAAAGAAAAGAAAATGAACAAAGTAATTGCTAAACTAAAAGCTGGAAAATCGATTGATACAGAAGATGACAAAGCAATAAAAGCAGCTACAGATTTCATTTCAATGTATTACGGTTCTTCCTCTAAATTTGCTGAAGTGGAAGAAGACATGGAAGAAGGTTACAGATTATTTGTAGAAGGAATAAGATTGATGCAACCAGAAAAAAGCTTCTACCCAAATGCAAACTCTACGCAAAGATTGACTTACGGAAGTGTGATGTCTTACGAGGTGAGCGACAAAGTGAGAAACATTGTAAGAAGCCAAGATGGATTGGATACTTATTTCACTACAATGGAAGGATTGATTGAAAAAGAAATCCCAGGTGACCAAGAATTTAGCTTGCCAACAAGATTGAAAGAATTGTACGCTAAAAAAGATTACGGACAATATGCCGATGCAGATGGTAAATTAAGAGTAAACTTTTTGACGAACAACGACATCACGGGAGGAAACTCAGGAAGTCCGGTAATTGATGGAAACGGATACTTAATTGGAACTGCTTTTGATGGAAACTGGGAAGCAATGAGTGGAGATATTTCATTCGAAAACAGAGTGCAAAGAACAATTTCTGTTGACATTAGATATACATTATTCATCATTGATAAATATGCAGGAGCAGGACATCTTGTAGAAGAAATGACAGTAATAAAATAAGAAGAAACTAGTCTTATAAAAAAGCAAAAGCTACTTGGAAACAAGTAGCTTTTTTTGTGGGTTAAAGGTGCGATTGTGCTGTTTCAATCCAATGTTCGGCCAGCGATTTTGGATCCGCACCAATAGAGCGTGCTACCTGCAGTGCTAATGACATCATTACAGCAGAAGCTTGCTGAAGTTCTTCAAGAGTTGTCACAGAACCAAAATCGTGCTGGGCTTTGTTCAATAATAGTTGAAGATGTTGGGTTGCAAAATCAGTAGGGTTTTTCAGTTCTTTTATTTCTGGGTGAATGAGTTCTTTTTGCCAATCGCTTGGGATGAACTGAAACAATTGATCGGGCGATGAATTTCCCAATATACTCCATTGGTTCAGTGTTTCAATGTTCCCCGATTGGGCAAGTCCACTATCCAAGTATAGCTCAAAAGCAATGTCTGCGAGTTGTTGCATTACCTCTAGGTAATTGTCTTGTCCTTTTTCAAAAGTCTTGGTAGATTGATCCTGAAGGTATTCTTCTACCGTGAACTTAGGCAGATCTGTTACTACTGGGCAACCTTCCAAACAAGGAAACTCTTTTCCTTCGTGAATGTAATGAACCTCTTGATTTTGAATTTGTCTTCCCAGCGGGTAAAGTCGGCAGGCGAGTGGTCGTCCTTCGTGCACACTGCACCCAAAATCCTCTATGTATTGGCTGCACGAATTTTGGTTTTTGTAACCAACAGCTCCTTCAAATTTCAGTTTTATTCCTCCCCAGTCGCAAAATTGATTCACAAAATCTTGGGTAGATAGTTTTTTTGCTTTTGCAATTGTAGCTAATTCCCATGGGTTCACGTGCACTGTTTTTCCATGGCAACAAGTTCCCGTTCGGGAGCAAGTCAATGGAAGTGAATCACTTAATTTTAGTTTCGTTACAATCATGATATACTGTATTTATGTGAGCCATCGCAGCCAGGCATTTTTTTAGATAATCCACAAACGCAATCGTTCATTCCTTTCCCATCCAAGATTCGCGATTCGTATTTTTCTATGCGCGATATTCTGGTTTGCGATTGTTTGGCTCCTTCAAAAAACAAGTTGTATCCTCTCTGTCTTCCTGGTGTTAAGTTTAAAAAAGCAGTTTCAAACTCACTGTCTTTTTTCATTTTTTCTGCCAATTCTTCAACAAACACAATCTCTGTGCTTTTCTTTAGTTCTACTTTTAATCCTAATTTTTCAATCTCAATGGCTTCAAACAAATAGTGTTTTATTACCGATTCTAAAGTGATGATTTCCTCCAAAGAAGAGAATTTCAAGTAGCGAACAGATTGTGAGTTTGCGCCAGGCGAAACCAGCAAATTTTCTGAATCGCTGAGCAAAACACCTTTGAAAAAACTAAGTGAACAATATTCCTTAAAACACCCAATTAAGGCAACATTCGATTCATTGAAATCAAAACAAGGAGTTTTCCATTTCAAGGATTCATTCAGTCCGCAGCCAAGCGCAATTTCTCTAAGTTTTTGCACTTCTTGTCCCCATTTTTTTTGGCGACTTACAAACTCATTTATTTCTTCCTTCATCTCAATCCAGTTTGTATTTGCTTTTGTTGGAGTTTATTAACAAATAAGGGATTCCGATTACAAGCGCTCCGTAAAATGAATAAAACTTAATGTCTGGAACCTCCAACCATTGCGAAATATAAAAACCCAAACTAATGACAAAAGCCATGAAAAACATCGCGTTTCTGAATACAGAAGCAATGCCTTCCACATCGTATTTTTTCTTTTCTTCCTCAGGCAAAGTATTGTAACCTGCCATCAAGAAATAGAGCTTTCCGTTTTTTATGGCAAGCCCCAAAATCACAAATACTATAGAAATTCCAATCATGGGTTGTAGTGGTTTGGTAATTGAATAAAAGTAAAAGAAGTATTTCATTTCTCAAAGAATCTGGCAATCTTAGTTTTTCTTTACCCCAAAAGGAAGAAAATTGTAACAATTGCTACCTTCAAGCGTTCAAAAGAAAACTACATTTAAATAAAAAAAACATGACACATACAATATCAACGGATTGGAAAAGCGAAATGACTTACGAAGTGGAAACAGTAGGAGGAAAGCTTACTTTGGATGCCACTCCTGACGAAAATGGAAAAGCCAGAGGAATGACTCCCAAATACCTCATGTTGGTTTCGTTGGCTGGTTGTACCAGCATGGATGTTACATCTTTGCTCGAGAAAATGCGTGCCCAAGTAACAGATTTTAAAATAGAAGTGGAAGGAAACCTCACCGAAGAGCATCCAAAATATTACGACACAGTAAAGATGATTTACAAGTTTAAGGGTGAAGATTTACAAAAAGACAAGATCGAAAAAGCAGTAAAATTATCAGTAGATCGTTACTGTGGAGTGTACGAAATGTTCAGGCAATTTGCCGATGTGAGCTACGAAATTCAATACAACTAACATGAAAATGCCTTACATCATCATCGGAATAGTGATTCTCCACTTTGTGGAAGGGATTGGTATTTTGGTTTGGAGGATGAATAAGAAGGAGTGAGGGTGTTAGCGGTCTCGGCTAAGATTAGTTGCGTAATTTAGCACTTAACTTTGCAAGTACACACCAAACTGAAAATCCGCGAGGATTTTCGTAAGTAAGTGAGAAGTCAGCTGTAAATTATATGCGGTGTTAGGTATAGTTTTTAATAAGCTCTAGTCTTTTTTTTTCGGAAATTTGAATAATTGAAAAATCTGAATTTTTAGCACAATCTTTAATACTCCCTCCTAAATTGTATCCAGCATTATTTGTCAGGACATATCTATCATGTAGATTTTCCAATAATTTTAAAGAATACTTAGGATATTCTTGAATAAATAGGCTCTCTATATCTTGGTATTTATTAAGTCTTTCTCCACGTAATTTATTTTTGTCTGAAATTACTGTTATTTCAGTTTTGTTATCAACTTCTTCGAGATACCTATAGAAAACAGAATAATCTATATATGGGTCAATAATAATAATTCGTTCAAACCCTTTTGAAATTAAACTTCTTAAAAAAGTATAAGCACTGAAGGGGTTATTTGCTTTGACATTTATATCTAGATTCAATGTTAAAATTTGAGCTACAGACAACATACCCTCACGAATTATTTGTGTTTCAAACTCAATTAATTCAATAAATCTTTCAATTTTTTGTCTTTTTGACGGTAATGTTTGAAAAGCTAGGTAATTGATTATTGAAGTTAAACTTGGACCTATAGTTTTAAAATATGCGGTATAATTATACTTTTTGAAAAAACTATATAATTCTGAGCTATTTGATAAAAACGCTCCAACAATTGGTTCTATTTTTCTTATTTCTGAATTGATTTGGTTATCATCCTTAGTGATTTTAATGGTTGCAAGAAATGTATCTAATACGCTTAAAATTGCACCAAATTTAATCACAACATCTTGTTGTTCCTTTATAAAAAGTTTATTGTCCATGAATTTTGATAGATGTTTATTAAAACATTTCGATAAGAAATTTAGTCCGTTAGCTTAAATAAATATTAGACCAATTAGTTCACTCAATTATACCCAACTTGTCTACAAACCCAAGTTACAACGATTCTTCTTCAACTCATTGCATGTCAAGTATTTTAATTTAAAAGGTAGGTTTTGTCGCTCGAAATACAACTTAGTGAATTACGGAACAAAATGAGAGGTGAAATATTACTTAGGGAAGGAATCAGAATTAATATTCCAATTCTCCAATTCCTTGTCGCACAATGTCCAATTCGTCTTGGGTGCAATCTACAACGGTAGAGGGTTCGTTGTTTCCAATTCCGCCATCTATCACAAGGTCTAGTTGGTGTTCAAATTTTTCAAAAATTTGTTCGGGATCGGTAATGTATTCCACGATTTCATCCTCGTGATGAATGGAAGTTGTCACCATCGGTACACCTAAATGTCTTACAATTTCGAGGCAAATTTCATTGTCGGGAATTCGAATCCCAATTTCTTTTTTGTTCGAATCAAACAACTTGGGTATTTGATTGCTGGCATTCAATATGAAAGTAAAAGGTCCGGGTAGGTTTTTGTTCAAAGCCTTAAATACACTTCGGCTAAACGGAGTGGTGTATTCGTCAATGGATTTGAGGTCGGCACACACCAAAGAGAAATTCGCTTTTTTGAGCTTAATTCCTTTCAGTTTGGCCAGTTTTTCGATTGCTCGCTTGTTGTCGAGCGAGCAACCAAAATTATACACTGAGTCTGTTGGGTAAGCAATAATTCCTCCTTTATTTAGCGCAGCCACAACCTCCTGAATTTTTCTGTATTCAGGTGTTTCTGGATGGATGGTTAGGAATTCTGCTGCCAAAAATTATGAGTTTGCTTTTGCGTGATCTTCTAGGAATTTAGCCAATCCACTGTCGGTCAATGGGTGTTTTGCCAAAGCCAAGATAGCGCTCAAAGGTCCAGTCATTACATCTGCACCAATTTTGGCACAATTGATAATGTGCATCGGATGACGAACAGAAGCTGCAAGAATTTCTGTAGCATATCCGTAGTTGTCAAAAATCAATCTGATTTCGTCAATCAAGTTCAATCCATCTGTAGAGATATCATCCAATCTTCCGATGAAAGGTGAAACGTAAGTTGCTCCAGCTTTAGCGGCAAGCAAAGCTTGTCCTGGCGAGAAAATCAATGTACAGTTCGTTTTTATTCCTTGCTCGGTAAAGTATTTAATTGCTTTTACACCTTCAGGAATCATTGGCACTTTTACTACGATATTTTCGTGCAATTCGGCAAGAGCCAAACCTTCTTTCACCATTCCTTCAAAATCAGTAGAAATAACTTCGGCACTTACTGGTCCATCTACAATGTTGCAAATATCTACGTAGTGTTTCATTACTTTGTCAGTTCCTCCAATTCCTTCTTTTGCCATCAACGATGGGTTGGTAGTTACACCGTCTAATATTCCTAAATCGTTGGCTTCTTTGATGTCGTTTAGGTTGGCTGTATCAATAAAAAATTTCATAGCTTTTTGAGTAAATTTATATTTGTTTTCAAAATTACAGCCACAAAGTTAGTTTACCTATTCGCGGGGTTGGAAGTTTTAAACAAGTTATTAGTTTCCATTTCCCATTGTCATTCCTTTGCAGAAAGGAATCTATGACACGAGCCTCATTCAATCACGCAGATTCCTGCCGATGCAGGAATGACATTCTTAACGTGATTTGCTTTTACCTTTTCATTCCTTTGCAGAGAGGAATCTATGACACGAGCCTCATTCAATCACGTAGATTCCTGCCTTAGTTTATCTTGAGCCTAGGTCGAAAGGCAGGAATGACATTCCGAATGTGATTTCCATTTCCCATTGTCATTCCTTTTTAGAAAGGAATCTATGACACGAGCCTCATTCAATCACGCAGATTCCTGCTGATGCAGGAATGACATTCTTAACGTGAATTGCTTTTTCCTTGTCATTCCTTTGCAGAAAGGAATCTGTAACACGAATTATTTAAGAGGGTGGAGTAACCAAGAAACACCAAAGCCAACAAAAAGATTACTAGGTTTTTCTATACTTTTTTTGTGCAAACTTGTTCCGGCATACACATCCAATTGAATCTTTTCTGTGGGTAGAAATGTGAATCCACAATCAAATTTATTTACGAACTCCTCTAAATTTGAATATTCACCAAAAGGCTCGATAAAAAAACCGAATTTCTCACTCAATTTAAGTCCGAGAGCCAATGTATAAGTTAAATTTCCTTTCTCCTCAAAATAATCATAGCCAATATTAGCGCCAATATTGATGAGTTCGCCAAATTCTCTTGATATTAATATTCGATTGATGGTTCCGTAATTGGAATTGAAAACTCCTTCAAATTTCGGAAAAACCAAATGAGATAAAAAGGCAATTTTTGTTTTGTATTTTTCAGAATTAAGAATCTTTATTTTTGTTCCAATCTGCCAAGCTAAATTAAGTTTATTAGGATTTATTCCATAATTCAATGCATACAAATCATTCACTATTCTCAATTCGAATAGTTTTGAAACACCCAAACGCAGAAGAGTTGTAGGAGTAGTTTGCGATTCCAAAGCGTTAACACCATCATCATTTTGATCAAAAAGGTATCCCGTTTCAATTTGAAGACTTTTGAAGGGAACAAGAGATGAGCTTTCAGTTTGGTCTGGCCTGTCGGTTTCTATTTGTTGTGAAAAACACTGAAACTGTAAAAAACAAAAAAGTGAAAGTAGTGCGATTAGTTTATTCATAAAATTAATTAATGATTTGAGCAAAAATATCTTCAAGCACAACATCAAGCACCATCATCACCAAAAAACCACCGATAAAACCGAGCGTAGCGTGATCTGTAAATTTATCTCGTTGGGTTTCGGGAATTACTTCTTCTACCACCACAAAAATCATTGCGCCAGCTGCAAATGCAAGTGCATAGGGCAGGAGTGGAGTAAATGTAAGAACCGCAACAGCTCCCAAAACTCCAAAAATTGGTTCTACAATCGCAGACATTTGTCCGTACCAAAAACTTTTCCCTCTGCTCATTCCTTGTCTTCTGAGTGGCATAGACACTGCGAAACCTTCTGGAAAATTTTGAATTCCTATTGCAAGTGCAAGCGCAATGGCACCTCCAATTGTAGCTCCATCAATTCCCAATGCTGCACCACCAAAAAGAACACCTACCGCCAATCCTTCGGGAATGTTGTGCAAAGTGATGGCAAGAGTTAATAGCAAAGTTTTGTTCAATTTTGTTTTTGGTCCTTCTGCCTCCGATACTTTTTCGTAATTCAGGTGAATGTGAGGAATCAATTTGTCAAGAGCAAAAATGAACAAAGCTCCCAAAACAAAACCAATCACGGTTGGGCCAACTTTGGCAAATCCCGTTCCGTGCGACATGTCGAGTGCTGGCATAATCAAACTCCATACACTGGCGGCAACCATTACTCCTCCTGTAAATCCGAGTGCGATATCAAGAACAGCTCGATTCATACTTTTGAAAAAGAATACAAGAGAGGCTCCGCTGGCTGTAACAAGCCATGTAAAAGTAGTTGCAACAAATGCCGCTGTTACTGGATCTATAGTTTCAAACCATTTTATAATTGTTTCCATGAATGTATTATTTTGTTTGAATTATTTTTTCTACTATTAAAAATGATCCCACTTCTTTAGAAATGGTTACTGTTTGCTGCCCGGTTTTCACAACTTTTGATTTGTCAAAGTCAAATACCTTTTCTACCTGAATGGATTTTCCTAAAGTTAAATTCATTTCTTCCAAAAACTGAAGAAAATCAATGTCGGTATTCTTAACACCTACAACGATTCCTGTCTCTCCTTTTTTCAATTCATTCAAAGCAATTGCTTCTTTCCGAACGGGAATATTTCCTTCTCTATCGGGAATAGGATCTCCATGCGGATCAAAGGAAGGATATTCCAAAAAATCATCCAATCTATCCACGAGTTCTTCCGATTTTATATGCTCAAGTTGTTCTGCTATTTCGTGTACTTCATCCCATTTATAACCTAACTTCTCTACCAAAAATACTTCCCAAATTCTATGATTTCTTATGATGTTGATGGCAATTTCTTTTCCTAAATTCGTCAAGGAAACCCCTTTGTATTTCTCGTAAGTAATCAATTCTTTTTTGTCGAGTTTTTTCACCATATCCGTAACCGAAGAAGCCTTGGTTTCGAGACTGCTAGCTAGCTCATTGGTTGATACTTCTTTGCCAATTTTAACCTGCAAACTGTAAATAGCTTTTAGGTAGTTTTCTTCTGTTTTTGTATAACTCATTATGCAAATATAAAAATATTTTTAGACTTATCTAAAAATTGAATTAGATTGACTAAATAATACTTTAGGTTGCTAACAATTGTTAATAATCTCTTTTAGTAACTTTTTTGGTTTAAAGAGTGCAAAATTCTGAACTATTCGAGTTACATTTGTAACCCTTTTAAAGGAATAGTGAGTTTGCTGAACAAATAGTTTGTACCTTACTTTATTGAGAAATACAAAACGCATTAATGAGTAACAATAACCCTGATAACGACCCAATTACGAGAATGGCTACCAAAAAGAAAGCTTCTCCATTTTTTCAAGATTCTGGAAGAATTCCGCCACAAGCGGTAGATTTTGAAGAGGCAGTTTTAGGTGCATTGATGTTGGAGAAAAATGCCGTGAATGATGTGATTGATGTGTTGAGTCCAGAAAGTTTTTACAAAGATCAACATCAAAAAATATATGCAGTAGTTCATCATTTGTTTGGAAACAGTCAGCCGATTGATATTCTTACAGTAACTCAAGAACTGAGAAACAGAGGAGAATTAGAATACGTAGGCGGAGCTTATTATATTTCTCAATTAACGAATAGAATTGCCTCGGCTGCCAATGTGGAGCATCATGCTCGTATCATAGCTCAAAAATTTATTCAAAGAGAGCTTATCCGAATTTCTTCGGACACGATAAAAATGGCTTACGATGAAACCACAGATGTTTTTGATTTGCTAGATAAAGCGGAAAGTAGTTTGTTTCAGGTAGCAGAAGGAAACTTGAGTAAGAGTTACGAAAAGATTGATAAGGTGATGCAGCACGCAATCGAGGAGATTGAAAATGCGCAAGATCACCAAGATGGAGTAAGTGGAGTTCCTACTGGTTTTACTGCCTTGGATAGAGTAACATCTGGATGGCAAAAATCGGATATGATTGTCATTGCAGCTCGACCAGGGATGGGAAAAACGGCCTTTGTAGTTTCTATGGCACGTAATGCAGCTGTTCAGTTTAACCAAGCGGTAGCTATTTTTTCTCTAGAGATGAGTTCGGTTCAATTGGTGAATCGTTTGATTTCGGGTGAAGCAGAAATTCCTGCAGAAAAATTAAGAAAAGGAAACTTAGAACCACACGAATTTCAGCAATTGCATGCTAGAATTGGAAAACTATCCGAAGCTCCATTTTTTATAGATGATACACCAGCACTTTCGGTATTCGAGTTTAGAGCCAAATGTAGAAGACTGAAAGCTCAGCATGACATTCAGCTGATTGTGATTGATTACCTGCAACTTATGACGGGTGGAGGAGAAGGAAAAGGAAATCGTGAACAGGAAATAAGTTTTATTTCGAGATCGATAAAAACGGTAGCAAAAGAATTGGATGTTCCAATTATTGCACTGTCTCAGTTGAGTCGTTCGGTAGAAACGAGAGGGGGTGATAAAAAACCATTGCTTTCGGATTTGAGGGAATCGGGTGCGATTGAGCAGGATGCAGATATTGTTTCGTTCATTTATCGTCCAGAATATTACGGAATTACCACTGACGAAGAAACTGGCGATAACCTAGAAGGAATTGGAGAATTTATAATTGCCAAGCATAGAAATGGATCTTTAGAATCGGTGAAACTAAGATTTGTTGGCCAGTTTGCTAAGTTCGAAAACTTAGATTCTTTTGATGAGCCTGGATTTACTGCTATGACTCCCAACGATGATTTTGAAGGAGGAAATGTAACAGTGAAGTCAAAAGGGTGGGACGATGATGATTCGGGTGATGCGTTTGATGATGGAGAATTTGATGACGATTAGCCATTTTAATCTTTCTTGTTAAATTTCATTCTTTTCCTCGTTTAATCTCTTATTTTTAGAAATGAAAAAAATTCTAATCCTTGTTCTTTTTAGTCTTTTGGTGAAAATTGGTTTTTCATCTTACCTGCTTATTCCGATGGATGATGTGAGGCAAAAAAATCATCTGAAAGCTTATGGAATAGCCTATTGGGTACTTCAAAATGACATTGAGATTGAATGGTTGCTGAATTATCGAGGAGGTAGTTTTTTGATTCAATATTACAAGGACATCGAGAAAGAGTGTGTTGTGCGAGGAGTTTCTTACGAACTAATTGCTGATGTTCAAGCTCAATCAATCAAGCAAAAAATTGGGAATCCTGAAATCAATCAAGAGGTAATTAAACTAGAGAAATTTCCTAAGATTGCTGTGTATACACCAAGTGGAAAAATGCCTTGGGATGACGCTGTAACAATGGTTTTGGAATATGCCGAAATCCCTTACGATAAGATTTACGATTCGGCTATAATCAATTCGGTTTTGCCGAAATATGATTGGTTGCACTTGCACCACGAAGATTTTACGGGGCAATATGGGAAATTCTATGCCGCTTATCGAAATGCAATTTGGTATCAAAATCAACAAAAAGAAACCGAGGCAAGAGCCGAAAGACTTGGGTATGGAAAAGTATCGAAGCTAAAAGCTGGAGTGGCTATAAAAATTAAAGAGTTTGTAGCAGGTGGTGGTTTTTTGTTTACGATGTGTTCGGGGACAGATTCCTACGACATTGCGCTTTCTGCACAAGAAACAGATATTTGTGAATCTATGTTTGATGGTGATCCTGCCGATAAGCAAGCGCAATCAAAACTGGATTACACGCAAACTTTAGCTTTTAGAGATTTCACATTAAAAACGAACCCATTGGAATATGAGTTTTCTAATATTGATGGGACTTATGTGAGAATAAGACAACGAATCCCCGAGAAGGAGGATATTTTTACTTTGTTTGATTTTTCGGCAAAATGGGATATCGTTCCAACGATGTTGTGTCAAAACCACACTTCTGTGATTAAGGGATTTATGGGGCAAACAACAGATTTTCATAAAGAATTTGTGAAATCGAATGTACTTGTGATGGGTGAATCCAAGGCTTTTGGGACTGCTCGTTACATTCACGGAACATTGGGTCAAGGTCAGTGGACTTTTTATGGTGGTCACGATCCAGAGGATTATCAGCACAGAGTAGGAGATCCGCCTACGGATTTGAATTTACATCCAAATTCTCCAGGATACAGATTGATATTAAACAATATCTTGTTTCCTGCGGCTAAAAAGAAGAAGAGAAAAACCTAAATCAAGGACAGAAATAAAGTTCGGTATTCCAAGCTGGATTGTCTGAACAGAATTTCAAATTAGCAGTGTAAGAACCATTGAACAAATGTTCTACAGTTTTCTCACTCAAGTTTCTTTCAGAAATTTCGGAAGTATAACGACTTGCCCATACTCCGCGACCACCTTCAATATTTGTATAATCTGGTTTATCAAAAGCAATTCCGCTATTTGGTTTGTTCACATCAATGTAAGTTTTAAGAATAAAGTTGGCAGATGTAATTCTGAAATCCACCGTTCCAATTACACGTTTTGTAACTCCCGCGGTATCTTTCAACTCTGGGTTATTTGACAATAAACCAAAAAATGATTCTGCATTACTCACAGCTTCTAATTCACCACCTGTAGTTGGTTTTTTTTCTCCCAAACTCCAATCCACAAATTTTTCTGTTACATTTCCATTTTTGTGTTCTGTGTAGTGAAATCTCATTACAATTCCATATGATTCTGCATCTGGTGATTGTCTCCAAGCAGGTTTTACATCATTGTAAACACCTGAGTTGAACAAAGAGATTCCACCTGGTGCCAGGGTTCTGATTCTAAAATTATTTGTAAAATCAAAGGATTCAATCATGTTGGTAGTTGCCGAAAATGTTCTTCCATCTCCATCACCACTAATTCTGTATTCTTTCGTTTCATCTAAATTAGAATCAACAAAATAGTATACTTTTTGTTGACCAGTAAAGAAAATACCCGAAAGAGGATCCACGTTTACCATTTTTTCTTGTAATTGATATACGTTACCAATATTTCCATCTGGATCGATTTCTTCTACTTTTACGTTCACATTATCAAAATACATCGAGTCGTTTACACTTGGATATTCAAGATTATTTGTTCCCAAAAAACTCTTATTTATTTTTATCCATTGTGTATCTACACCTTGGTCCAACACTCCATAAACAATAGGTAGTTTATCGTAAGGTGCATTGATTTCAAAATCAGTTTTACAACTAAAAAGAGTACCAATAAAGGCAAAAAGGAGCAGAGTATGTTTCATTTCGGTAATTAAGTTTTAATACTTGGAACTAATGTACAATTTTTAAGGGAAAAGTAAGGCAAGAGAACGCTTAAAAGCGCGTGAAATTATACAGATTTAATACTCTGGTTTCATGGATTCTTGAACCACAGTATGCAAAACTTGACTAAGGTTTGCATGTTCATATTTTTCAACCATTTGAGGAACCAAACTTGCAGCTGACATTCCTGGAGCTGTATTTACCTCAATTACAAAAGGTTCGTTGCCAACAAGCATAAAATCTACTCGGATTATTCCTTTAAGCCCCAACAAGGAATATATCTTTTTTGTAATTTCTTGAACTCTATCCCTTTGCTCATCCGGAATTCTGGCGGGGCAAATTTCTTGAGATTTTCCTTCGTATTTTGCCTCGTAATCAAAAAATTCGTTTTCACTTACAATTTCTATCAATGGAAGTGCAATGATTTCTTTGTCGGATTTGTAGCAAGCACAAGTTACTTCTTTTCCTTCCATAAAAGCTTCAATCATTACTTCATTTCCTTCGGCAAAAGCTCTGTTTATTGCAGGGATGAGTTGCATTTCTTCCTTTACTTTAGAAATTCCAAAACTACTTCCTCCGTCATTCGGTTTAACGAAACAAGGAAGACCTAGTTCAGCAACTATTTCTTTGGTGTTGAACATTGCTGATCTATCATTGATAAGAACTGACTTGGAAACATGAATCCCATTGTTTGCCAATACTTGATTACACAGCCATTTGTCAAAAGTAAGCGCAGAAGTTTTGCTGTTGCAAGAATTGTAAGGAATTCCCAACATGTCAAAATATCCTTGAAGTTTTCCATCTTCTCCTGGAGTACCATGAATGGTCAAATAAACACAGTCAAAAAAGTGTGTTTTTCCATCCATTTCAAATGAAAAATCATTTTTATTAATAGGAAATAGAGCTTCATTTACCCTCACATTCCATCCCTGACTATTTACTATGACTACAAATTTGTGGTATTTTTCTTCAGGTAAGTGTTGAAAAACTGTTTCTACACTTTTTAGCGAAACTTCCAGTTCGCTGGAGTAACCACCTGCCACAATTGCTATGTTCTTTTTCATTCAAAATTGTTTTATAATTTAAAGATAATTGAACCTTTTGAAACTTCATTATTCCCGATAAAATTAGAGTTAACCAAAGAATGTTAATTAGTTCATTTGATTTATAAAATCAGATAATTTTCCTGAACGTCAAGTTGATTCGTTCAGTCACTTTTCTGCTCGTTTTGGGTACTTGATGTTTCCAATAATGTTGGGTTTCTGCTTCCATAATGAGCAAACTTCCATTGGATAAAGGAATATCAATTTTTTTGATTTCAGGTTTGTTTATGTGTTTCAACTGAAAAGGCCGAGATTGACCAAATGTAACGGATGCAATAACGGGGTTTATTCCCAATTCTTTCTCGTTGTCTTGGTGCCAGCCCATTCCATCTTTTCCATCTCTGTAATAGTTGAGTAAACAGCTATTGAACTCAAACCTTGTTTGTATTTCTATTCGGTTCTTAATTTCTGTAAGTTCCTTGGTCCATGATTTTGGTTGAAGTGTCAGTCCCGAGTACTTCATTACTTTTCCTTCGTCACCGTACCAAGCATTCAACCTAGGTATTTTATGTTTTTTACCAAAAACAACAACCTCATCTTGACTCCATTCAATCGTCTGGATTAGAGTGTTCATTAGTTCTTGAGACTCTTTCATATTAAAAAATCCCTCATAGAAAGTAATTTTTCCATCAGGGATTTTAAGGTCAAGCTTTTCTTCAAACATGTTTTATTTTATGCTTTTCTCGATGTGTTTGGTTAATTTTTCTCTTTCCTTCATTACATCAAACCATTTTGTATTCTCATCTTTTTTGAACCAAGTCAATTGTCTTTTTGCAAAATTACGAGTGTTTTGCTTTATTTTATCAATTGCAAAATCAAGTTCGCATTCACCATCCAAGTGATTAAAAATCTCTTTGTATCCAACTGTGTTCAATGAATTTAATTCTTTCTGAGCAAAAAGTCCAGTAACTTCCTCTACCAATCCATTTTTCACCATTTCGTCAACACGAGTATTGATTCGGTCGTAAATAATCTCTCTGTCGGCAGTTATTCCTACTTGGATAATCTCAAATTCTCTTTTTTTAGCAGTTTGATTTCTCAAATCCGAGTATTTTTTACCCGTTGTAAGACAAACTTCAATAGCTCTAATTAATCGTTGTGGATTTTGCTTATCCATGAACTTAAAATGCTCGTAGTCCAGCTTTTTAAGTTTTTGTTGCATGTGTCTCAGTCCCTTGTCTTCCAATTCTTTGTTGAGTTCTTCTCTCAATTCCAAATTGCTTGGTATTTCATCGATTCCACTTAGCACAGCATTTACATACAATCCCGAACCTCCAACCATAATGGCAACGTCTTGTTTTTCAAAGATTTCGTTTAGTTTGTTCATTACATCATTCTCAAATTGTCCAGCTGTGTAGAATTCTTCCACAGATATAAAATCTACAAAATGATGAACAACTCCATCCATTTCTTCTTTCGTTGGTTTTGCAGTTCCAATGCTCATTTCTTTAAAAAACTGACGTGAATCAGCAGATATGATTTCACAATTGTACTGTTTTGCCAATTCGATAGACAAAGCAGTTTTTCCAATAGCGGTAGGACCTACTATACTAATTAATGTTTTCTTTTTCAAGTTACTTTTACGTTTCTTATGATGCGTGCAAATAGCCCTGGAAAAAATCTTTTTACGTAAATCGCAAAAACTTCTTTCTTTCCAATCCAAGCTTCACGCTTATTTTTCTTTAATGCTTTGATGTATTTTTTTGCCAATACATCAGGGTTCATTCCAGATGCAATTGCATCGTCTTTTTTGTTTTGTTTTTCGCCAGATGCAGTTAATGCATTTTCTGAAATAGCTGTGTTTATTGGTCCGGGACAAATGATAGTCACGCCAATGTTGTAAGAGTGAACTTCGGCCCTCAAACTGTCATAAAATCCATGAAGAGCATGTTTAGAAGCAGCATAAGCAGTTCTTACAGGAGATCCAAATTTCCCCACAACACTAGAGGTTACAGCTATTTGTCCTTTTTTGTTCTCAACAAAATAAGGGATAACAGCCTTTGTAAGTACGATTGTCCCAAAATAATTGATTTCAAAAATTTTTCTGTCTACTTCAATAGAGGTTTCAGTTGCCAATCCTCTTTGACTTATTCCTCCATTATTGATAAGGACATCCAATCCTCCGAATAGCGAAATTGCTTCTTTTGTAATGCCTTCAAGCTTGTCAATCTCTTGTAAATCTAAAGGAAGTAGTTTAACATTTTTGTGGTCTACACAGAGCGATCTTGTTTCAATCAAAGCCTCATTGTTCCTTGCAGATAAAATAAGAAAAGCACCTTGTTTTGAAAATTCAATAGCCAAGGCTCTTCCAATTCCTGAGGAAGCTCCAGTAATCCACACTATTTTATTATTGTAAGAATTCATTGAAAATCAGCTGTATTTGATAGCCATTTCTTGAGCTGTTTTGTTCACACATTGATAAATCCTTCCTGGGTATGTTTCAATGGTTTTGTAATGATGCGTTGCCATAAATATAGTTACACCTCTTTGAGAAATACTGATCAATAGATCCATGATTTCTCTTGCTGTTTCTGGATCTAAACTTCCTGTTGGCTCATCGGCAATAATCAAATCTGGTTCGTTTAGCAAAGCACGGGCGATGGAAACACGTTGTTGTTCACCTCCAGAAAGCTGATGAGGATAATTATTGTTTTTACCCACAATACCAACCATTTTAAGCACTTTTTCTATTTGCTCATCCATTTTTTTTCTTCCCTTCCAATCAGTCGCTTCTAATACAAATAGTAAATTTTCGTAAACTGTACGGTCGTATAACAATTTAAAATCCTGAAAAACATTTCCAATTCTTCTTCTGAGCATCGGAACATCTTTTTGTCGCAGTTTCATCAAATCGAAACCAACAGCAGTTGCATTTCCATCTGATAATTTTATTTCACCGTAAATAGCATCTAGTAGTGAACTTTTTCCACTTCCTGTTTTTCCAATTAAATACACGAATTCACCTTTACGCAATTCAATATCTATTGAATTCAATACTTCGTGACCTTCATAATTGATTTTACCTTGTTCAATTGATACAACTATTTCTCCTTGTTCCATAACTCAAAGATAGGGTTTATTGTGTGATTTATAAATAATGAGTTTGTGGTTTTTATCAACCTCATTAATGTATTGATATTTTGCGTTTGATTTTTGATAGGAAACTCAATATTTCCTTCTTTCTGATCTCTTTTTGGTCAGTTCGAGTGTTTCAGTTATTTGGAAAAAATTTAAAATGTATCGACAACAAAAAAACACCTCAATCAGAAGAGAGAGGTGTTTCAATATGTGTTTGAAAGAAAGATTAGTTCTCGAAAGGAACTACAGATACGAAAGATCTGTTATTTTTTTTCTTAGTAAATGTTACGATACCATCAGCTTTAGCAAACAAAGTATGGTCTTTTCCCATTCCAACGTTTGTTGAAGGATGATGTTTTGTTCCTCTCTGACGAATGATGATGTTACCAGCTATACAAGCCTGACCACCAAAGATTTTTACACCTAATCGTTTCGATTCTGATTCACGTCCGTTATTCGAACTACCTGCACCTTTTTTATGAGCCATGTCTTATAATTTTTATGAAATTCCTTGTACAGTCAGTTTCGTAAGATACTGTCTGTGTCCTTTCTTTAGTTTATATCCTTTTCTTCTTTTCTTTTTAAAGATGATAACTTTATCACCTTTCAGATGTTCTTCGACTTTCGCCTTAACAGAAGCACCTTCTATAACTGGGGCGCCAAGCTTTACTTTACCGTTGTCATCAATCATCAAAACTTTGTCGAAAGTAACTGTGCTACCTTCTTCGTCTTGTAATCTATGAACGTAAAGAGTTTGGTCTTTCACAACTTTAAATTGTTGCCCTGCTATCTCTACAATTGCGTACATAATTAATTAATTTTTTATATTTCGAACTGCAAAAATAGAAAATCCTTTTTGTTTATCCAATGTTTTCGGGTTTTTATTTGAAAGAAATAACTCACCTTTTTCAATCCAATTATTTTTTCTTGGCTTTTTTCTCAGCTCTTTTTTCTTTCAATGATTTTGTTGCTTCCTTTTTTACAGCTTTTTTGGCATCTTGTCCTTTTCCCATGAATTTTGTTTTAATGTGAAGAAAGGTAAGAATACTTCTTGTTTATTGATCCATTTCCTTTGTTTTTTTTCTTCCAAAAAAGAAGATGGGTAAAAATCCAAAATTGAGAATCATAAATCCCGAGAATAGAATTATTCCTGCATAGGGCCAGTGAAATATTTTGAACATGATTCCTGAACTAATAAAAAACGAGGCTAAAAATGCGAGTACTTGTGTGGTTGGTTTCATAAGTGTTGTTTTTGATTATTTACCTTTATAATACCAACAAGAAAAAAAGTAACAGTTTTTTTTCTTTTGTTCACAATGATGCAATTTCTATCTTTACGAATCAAACAAGCTCATGGCCAGATATTTCATCAAATTAGCATACAACGGAAAAGAATTTCATGGATGGCAAATCCAAGACAATGCGGTAACCGTGCAGGGTGAACTCAATCAATCCTTGTCGTTGCTTTTGGGAAAAGAAATTAAAACCACTGGCTGCGGCCGAACAGACACTGGTGTAAATGCCTCTTGTTTTTTCGCTCATTTTGATTCTGATAAGTTGATTGAAAATTTGGTGTATAAACTCAATAGTTTGTTGCCAAATTCAATTGTGATAGAATCCATTTTTGAGGTTGCTCCCGAAGCCCATTCTCGATTTGATGCTAAAGCAAGAACCTATCACTATTTTTTTCATAATAAAGCCAATCCTTTCCTGGGTGAATTTTCTTATTATGTCCCGAGAAAATTGAATATTGAGGCAATGAACAAAGCCTGCGAAATGCTTTTGAACGTAGAAGATTTTACTTCGTTTAGCAAAGTGCATACCGAAACTTTTACCAACAATTGTAAGGTTTCTAATGCAAGTATCGAGAGCATAGGAGAAGAAACATATCGTTTTGAAATTACTGCGGATAGATTTTTACGAAACATGGTAAGAGCAATAATGGGAACTCTAATCATTGTGGGGAAAGGGAAAATAAGTTTGTCACAATTTCAAGAAATAATTGATTCGCACGACAGAGGAAAAGCGGGAAAGTCTGTAGCTGGAGAAGCCCTGTTTTTGGCAAAGGTAGAGTATGAGTACATATCTTCCTAACTTTTCTAAAGGGAAGAAAATTCAAATTCTAGATATAACCAATACTAGTATCTTGCAACCTTCAAGTTATAAAACAAGCACACAATTTTCTAAAACCGTTAATAACTTTTAAAAAAAGCAAATCGAATTTTTTGTCGAAACTCTAAAACGAAGTTACTTTTGAGAAAACAATAAAACAATGGCAGACATTACCCAATTGAAATCAATTTCTTCACAAGTGAGAAGAGACATCGTACGCATGGTTCATGCTAATAATTCAGGACACCCGGGAGGTTCTCTTGGTTGTGTAGAATATTTTGTGGCTTTGTATTTCGAAATTATGAATCATAACGCAAGTGATTTTGATATGGATGGTTTTGATGAAGACTTATTTTTCTTGTCAAACGGACATATTTCTCCAGTGTGGTACAGTGTTTTAGCTCATTCAGGATATTTCGAGAAATCAGAGTTAGCAACATTTAGAAAATTAAACTCAAGGTTGCAAGGTCACCCAGCAACAGAAGAAGGATTAGAAGGAATAAGAATTGCTTCAGGATCTTTGGGTCAAGGATTGTCTGTAGGGATTGGTTCTGCAATGACAAAAAAACTAAACGGTGAAGATAGTTTGGTTTACACTCTGCACGGAGATGGAGAATTGCAAGAAGGACAAATTTGGGAGGCAGCCATGTATGCTGCAGCCAACAAAGTAGATAACTTAATTGCAACTGTCGATTACAACGGTAGGCAAATTGATGGAGATGTAGAAGATGTTCTTTCATTGGGAGACTTGGAAGGAAAGTGGAAAGCTTTTGGATGGGAAGTAATTATAGAAGACAAAGGAAACGACATTGAATCGGTAATTAATGTACTGAATAAAGCAAAAACATTAACTGGAAAAGGAAAACCAGTAATGATTTTACTAAGAACAGAAATGGGACAAGGAGTTGATTACATGATGGGAACACACAAATGGCATGGTTCTGCACCGAATGACGAACAATTGAGTAATGCACTTTCTCAATTGGAAGAGACATTAGGAGATTACTAATGGCATAACAATTGCATAAATTCTAACAAAAACATGTTTATGAATGTATTTTCAAAAAAGCTAGTTGTTTTCTTAGTATTTCTATGCGTTGGATTTTCTTATTTTGCCCAAACGACTGAAACAACTCGAATTTTATTCATTTTTGATGGATCCAATTCAATGAATGGTCAATGGCAAGAACAAACAAAAATTAAAGTTGCTAAAAAACTGATGTACGAAACTATGGATGAGTTATCCAAGTTAGACAACATTGAGGTTGGCTTGAGGCTGTATGGTCATCAAACAAAATTATATCCTGGGCAACAAGATTGTAATGACACCAAATTGGAAGTTCCATTTGGTAAGGACAATTATGAAAAGGTGAAGATGAAAATAAATTCACTTCAACCAAAAGGAACTACTCCGATAGCTCGTTCCCTGGAATTTGCAGCAGAAGATTTTCCACCTTGTGACAACTGCAGAAATGTAATTATATTAATTACCGATGGAATAGAAGCTTGTGACGAAGATCCTTGTGCTGTGGCAAAAATGTTGAGAGAAAAAGGAATAGAAGTAAGACCATACGTTATTGGAATTGCAATGGATTTAGAATCTCTCAAAGATTTTGAATGCATCGGTAAATCCTATGATGCCAGCACAGAAGAATCATTTCGTGATGTAATGAAAGTTGTGATGAGCGAAGCGCTTAATAACACAACTGTTCAGGTAAACTTATTGAACACAAAAAAACTACCAAGAGAAACGGATGTAACTCTTTCTTTTTATGACCAAAAGACGGGTGAATTGAAATACACATTTATGCATACGCTCGATAGAAAAAATCGACCTGATACGATGTGGATTGATCCACTATCAACATACAGATTGGTGGTTCATTCAACTCCTCAATTGGTAAAAAAAGACATCAACCTAAAACCTGGAGAACATACAACTATTACTTTGAGTGCTCCACAAGGAGGATTGGATTTTAGAATCCTGGGGGCAGCAAATTCCTATACTGATATAAAATGTGTGATTAAAGAAACCAAATCAGGCGAAATATTGAACGCTCAGAGAATGAACAGTGCGGATACTTACTTGGTAGGTAAATACGATGTGGAAATATTATCTTTACCAAGAATCACTATGAAAGGAGTGAAAGTTGAGCAAAGCAAAACAAATACCATACAAATTCAACAACCTGGATTGGCGAATGTAAATATTCCTTTCTTTGGAATTGTTTCGGTATTTACCATGGAAAAAGGCGAAAGGATTTGGGTGTGTAACCTAGAAAAAGAAAAACTAAATTACCAATTAGGTCTGCAACCAGGCGACTACACTGTAGTCTACCGACCAGCAAGAAAAAAATCTGCGGCTTACACCGTTACCAAAGAATTTACGGTAACCCCAGGAGCAACAGTAGAAGTAAATTTATAACTCAATTTTTTTAAATAAAAAACTATGAAAGATTATCCAGTATTAGGAAAAAAAGACACAAGGTCAGGTTTTGGAGACGGACTTTTGGAGCTAGGAAAAACCAACGAAAATGTAGTGGCAATGTGCGCTGATTTAACTGGTTCTTTAAAAATGGGTGCTTTCAAAGAAGCTTTTCCAGATAGATTTTTTCAGGCAGGAATAGCCGAGGCAAACATGATTGGAATGGCTGCTGGAATGACAATTGGTGGAAAAATCCCATTTACAGGAACTTTTGCTAATTTTTCTACGAGTAGAGTGTATGACCAAATTAGGCAATCGGTAGCATACTCGGACAAGAACGTAAAGATTTGTGCTTCACACGCTGGATTAACTTTGGGAGAAGATGGAGCTACTCACCAAGTTTTGGAGGATGTTGGAATGATGAAAATGTTGCCCAACATGACGGTTATTAATCCTTGCGATTACAACCAAACAAAAGCAGCAACAATTGCAATTGCAGAATATGAAGGTCCTGTTTATTTAAGATTTGGAAGACCAAGTGTTCCTATTTTTATACCAGAGGATATGCCGTTTGAAATTGGAAAAGGAATTATGCTAAACGAAGGGACAGATGTAACGATTGTAGCTACAGGTCACTTAGTTTGGAAAGCGCTTGAAGCAGCAAAAGAATTGGAAGGAAAAGGAATCAGTGCAGAGGTAATCAATATTCATACAATCAAACCTTTGGATGAGGAAATCATTTTGAATTCTGTGATGAAAACAAGATGTGTGGTTACTGCCGAAGAACACCAAATTGCAGGAGGACTTGGAGAATCAGTTTCTTCCTTGTTGTGTAGAACAATACCAACACCTCAAGAGTTTGTAGCCGTAGATGATACATTTGGAGAAAGTGGAACACCAGACGAACTCATGACAAAATATGGATTGGATGCTGTAGATATTGTTTCTGCTGCTGAAGCTGTGATGAAAAGAAAGTAATCTTATTTTAAAGAGAGTAAAAAATGGCTTCCTAATTGGGTAGCCATTTTTTTTATGCAAAAAAAGAGGAATCGATATCGATTCCTCTTTTAAAAAATAGAAAGTGGTAGAAAATTAATTATTGTTATTTTCCCATCTTTCTTTCATATCTGCCAAGTGTGCTTTGTAAGCATCCATTGTTGCTATCTCATTTCTTTTGTCACTCAATAGCATCAATTGATTCATTACATTGTTTGCCTTATCAAATTGATTTGTATGAATGTAAGCATCAGCCAAGTTATAATAAGTTACTAAAGTTACTTTTTCGTTTATTCTAGCTTTTTTGTTCTCTACATCAGATTCTTCCAAGGCAGTTTCCCACATTGCAATCGCTTCGTTCAATTTTTTAATTCCTACCTCTGGTTCCGATACCAATTTACCATAACCTTCACTTGCCGAGATATAAGCTAACTTATAATCTTGGTAGGTGTGTTTCTTTTCTTTTACAGTAAAGATTTCAGTTTTTCTTTGCACAGTTCTAAACCCGTAATTGTCATTGATAAAATCATTAATTTCTTTCAGGTTGTCAGTCACAGCCTTGTCTTCCAGCATTTTAATGTAAGACTCTCTGTTCATGTTTTGTCTGCTTCCTTCTGTCTTAGCAGTCGAAATTACTTTCATTTCACTAAAGTGTGAAAATGTTTCATTGAATAAAATTTGACCATCTGGCGTTTCAATCTTCAAATTGATTGGGTGCTTGTAAGATGTCTCGTACCAAGAATAGTTTTTGTAGTAATTCGATTTTGTTTTTGAATTGTACATTTTTTTACTTTCGCTCTTGTACTGAGGTTCAGTATATTCAAAACCATATAAATCTACTGTGATTTTCAATGCACTTTCAATCGATTGGTTAAATCCTTCTAACTTTAAATAACTATTTGCTAGCATTTCTTCGTTGAATACTTTCTGGGACTTCACTTCTCTGAGGTAAGGTTTAGAAGGTGGATAATAACTTCCTGGGTGAGTAGGTTTCGTATTTTCTTCCAACACATTTTTTTCGATAAACTTTTTACCAGCCGACTTGTTGTCGTATGCTTCTTTCTCTTTGTTATATCTTTCTAATCTTTGGTTGTATCTTTCTTTAGCTTGCCTTTCCAATTCTGGGTATTCAGCCATTGCTTGGTCATATTCTTTTTGGGCTATTGCTTTTTCTGCATTTATTTTGTCTGTGTAAAGCAAGTTTACTTTTGCAAAATAATTTTGGATAGACTGATCCAAAGGAGTAGCAGGAAGCTGTGTGTAATTAAAATCAATATCTTGATCTTGTGGTCTTTGTGAAAAACCTAAAAATGCAGTTCCCAACAAAATAAGGGTAAGTGTGTGTTTTAAATTCATTTGATTTGTGTTTTTTTTTCAAAGATAACATAAAAAGTGAATTACCTTATTCCACTATAATGATAGAATAGTAAGGAAACACTCTTCTCATTTCTCCCAATGTTTAGATTTACTTTTTTCTTACTATTGGATTTTTACTGTGAAAATAGAGATAGAATAAAAAGTGGTTTAGGAGAACATATAATTTGAATGTAACAATGTTCGGCAAAAAATAGAACGAATTTTGGAAGTAAGACTTTAACCTATTGTTTATGATTTTTTAATATTGAGAAATACCCCATTCGATACTCTTCTGAAAATAAATGAAACCCTGAGTGTTGAGCCAAACCGTGATAGTTTAATTTATGACTTTCTAATTGGTCTTCGGATAATGGTAAATTAGAACCTACTAGGTAATAGAAAATAAGATAATAGTCACAGTAAGAATTCTCAAAAAACTGTTTGACGGATAAACTGGAAAAAACTCGCACTGCTCTTTTTAGATCATTTTGATGAATGGATACGATAACATCCATCAAATTAAAGAGAAATTGATCCAGGTAGTTGTGGTAGTTTTTATCATCAAAAATTTCATCATGAAATTTTTCGAGTAGGACTTCTAATTTATTCATTCTTTTTCCAAGGACCATATGAATCGTAAACTCATGAAGTAGATCTCTTTTGTTGTCGGTTTCAGAAATAATATCCAAGTATTCATACCAAATTTCCTCTTCCTCTTTCTGACTGTTATTTTGCGAAAGGTATAAGATTTGATAACCAAAGTACCTACCTAAAAGTACAGTAGGAATCTCTCTAGTTTTTGATGAAGCTACTAAATTAGTTTGAGGCAATAATTCGGTATCTAAATAAAGATGCAAACCGCCTATCAAATCATGAAATATTTTCTCTTCTTCCGATAGCTCTATGTTTCTTACCTCTTTTAAAATGGCTCCATACTTTTTGTTTAGCCCCAGAACATCAATGTACACATAAATGCAATAATTTTTAAAGTTGGGTTTGTGTCCTAAAACCTCAATTGCTTCTCTGAATTTTTCTTTCGGTAAATGATACAAAAACTCACAGGTAAGATTTGCTATTTTTGCCGAAAACTCAGAAATTCTATCTTTTTGTATGAGTAACTCGTTCTTTTCTGGATCAAAAATATCCAAGACAACCTGCCATTTTTGATTTAATATAGCCTGTTCTATTAAGTTGACATGAAAGATAGGGGATTGGTGAGTTAAAAAGTAGGAGGTGAGGGAATCCATATCTGTTTTGGATAAGGTCATTTTAAACTTCAGGTCATTGAGTGTTAAAATATCAAACCAGTTTGAATTTCTGCTTTTGTGTTTGTTATAATCCAAGAAAGATTTAAAATCAATGAACTTGGCCAATTCATCCAATGTTTTCTGATTTGGCTTTCGGCTAGGGATTAGTTTCCACAGTCTTCTGATCGTACTCAAACTCACAGAGCTGTTTGTTTTTTCGATGAGGAGTTTATGCAAATTTTTAGCTTCAGTTGTTGATTTTATTTTAAAACCAACTGCTCGTTCCACATCAATTTTTAAAAGCTCAGAAATTTCAGGCATGTTTTTCTTGTTTACTCAAAGGTAAAAATAAAAGTGAACTCGGTATGAACATTGTATTGAATTAATTTTTACTTTTTTTGTTTTATTCAAGTGGCTCTATGATTATGGTAAGAGTGAATGGTGAACTAAGGGGAGCTAAAGAGGTTAACCCACAATTAGGTAAACCAAATGAAGAGTTCACTAAACAAGGTGGATTCGAGCCTACTGCAAAAGGTTCTCAATATTAAATTTAGATAAGAAAAAAATAAGATATGACAAAATTAAGAAAGTACGTAACAACAACAGACATTAACGTCTATGAGGTAGAATTAACCGATGAGCAATTAAAAATCTATCAGGAGGATGAGGATATGTTTTACGATGAATTTATGGATGAATTAAATTGGGATTTTGCTTTCGATAAAGTAGGTGACCCAGAAACTGAACTTGAATTAAGAGAAGATTAACAAAAAAAATGAATACAAAAAGACAATTTGATGATATTCAAATAAAAAGATTAGGAAAATATATTTATGAATTAAGAGATCCAAAGGGTAATAAAATATTTTAATAATTTACCTTTTCTATTTTGATTTTTAAATTTCTTTTTTCCAAAAGGAATGAAATCAACAAAAGGATATGATAAAATGACAAACTAAAATGACAAATCATACTAAACAATTTGAGTCAATAGTAATTATTTATGTAGAACAATATAATATGACCAAAGATCCTTTTATTAAAAAGAAGTTAAAGGAAGGACTTAAAGCCACACTTAGAAAAATGACAGATCAAAAAGTAAACATGGTATCTGAAGCAGCAATGATAGCATGTAATAAAAAAGATATTGATCCTTTTGAATTGTTATGGCCAGAAAGAAATATTCTAGGCAAAGATGAAAATGGAAAGTCTTTACTCTTATGGGAGCACACAACTCCACTTGGGGAACTTTGTGAATCTATAATTTCTTCTAAATCAAAAGAGGAAATTCTAAAGGTCATAACAAGCTATAGTGGTGTGTGCTGGGTAACAAGAGAGGAAGATAACAAACTTAATAAAGCTGGGTTTAGATCATCAAGAGTTAATGGTTGGAAAAGTGCTTATGAACAATGTGGAATTAATGTTGTTTACAAAGACTAATTTTACTCACATTATAGCCTTTAAAAATAACTGTATTATTAATATGGGCCAATTATGGGTGAAATTAAATGATCATCAAAATTAAGAGCATTAGAAAAATTAAAGGAATTTTGGCAAAGGGGGGAACTATCTAATTGTTCAATTTAGTAGTACATGAAAATTTAGAGTTTTAAGAGGTTGTCAAGATAAAACTACTTGGTATGAATGTTTATAGTTAAAGTAAAAATAATTTGTTCATTTTAATATGAAATTAAGTTTTAGGTATCTATAAGAATTAATCAAAATTGAAGTAATTATTTAACCACTCTTTTTGAATATTAAAATAAATAACGATTCAGAATTATGAAAGCACTCTCCAAATCACGATTTAAACAAGGATTAGAGTGTCCAAACAAGCTTTATTTTTCAAATAATAAACATGTATTTCATAATGTAAAAAATGAAGATACGTTTTTACAAGCGTTGGCAAGTGGTGGTTTTCAGGTAGAGGAATATGCTCGGTTACAATATCCAGGTGGTTTTTTAGTAGATGCACCTTATGATGATAATAGCTATCAAGATTTAGCAGATCAAACAGCTGAGCTATTAAAACAAGAGAATGTAATTATTTACGAAGCGGCTTTCTATCTAGATGATCTATTTATTCGGACGGATATTTTGGTTAAAGAAGGAGCTAATATTCAACTTATTGAAGTTAAAGCAAAGTCTATAGATCCAAATGAGTGAGTATTGTTTTAAAAAACAATACAACTGGACAGAAACCGTACTTAATACATCTTCTATTTTTAATGTTTGGGATTTAAAAGATGCCAAATTAATGGAGAAGGGCTTGTTGTTTAAATCGCAATTAACGCCCGAAGATATCAAATACAAAGAAACTGCAGGAAGATTGAGCAGAACAGAACGTCAATGGCTGCAAATAGAAAAAGAACGTGAAAACGATTTTACCGAATTTATTGATATTGAGAGCTTAAAAGAAGAAATGCAAACGTGGGTTTATCCGCTTCATTTTATAGATTTTGAAACCTCTACAGTAGCTTTACCTTTTCACACGGGCAGAAAACCGTATGAGCAAATAGCTTTCCAATTTTCTCATCATATTTATTATGAAGACGGTCGCATTGAGCATGCCAATGAATATATCAATTCAACTCAAGGTGAATTTCCAAACTTTAAGTTCTGCGAAAAATTAATGGAGGCTTTAAACAAAGATGAAGGCACAATTTTTAGATACGCTACACATGAAAATACTATTTTAAATGCAATTAGAGATCAGTTGTTAGCATCAAAGTATGAAAACAAAGAAATGCTTATTTCATTTATAGAAACTATAAGTCACCCTAAAAACAATCATACCAATCCTTGGATAGTTCCTACCCGAAAATCAGGAAAAGACACAAGAGATATGGTTGATCTTTGTGAGGTTATTAAGAAATATTATTATAATCCATATACTTACGGCTCAAATTCAATAAAAAAAGTCTTACCTGCGGTTTTAAAGTCAAGTAAATTTGTTCAGAGTAAATACAGTAAACCTTTAGGAACAATTCAAGTAAGTAGCAAAAATTTTGATTCAAATCATCTTTGGTTAGCGAAAAAAGATGGTGAAATTGTAAGTCCATACAAGATGTTGCCCTCTTTATTTGAAAACATGACTGAGGATGAAATATAAGCTACACTGTCAGAGTTGGAAGATGTAAGTGATGGAGGGGCAGCTTTAACAGCTTATGGTAAACTTCAATACACCAACATGTCAAATAAAGAAAGAGAAGAACTCACAGAAGGTTTAAAAAGATATTGTGAATTAGATACGTTGGCAATGGTAATGATATTTGAACACTTAAAATCTTTGATTTAATGTCTTTAACACAAATCAAGCAAATTGAGTTTCTTACACCATTAATGCTACAATGGGTAGACGAATATGTAAAAGATGAGGATAAGATAACAAGTGTTGGTTTGTTTTATTGGGAGTTTCGAGAAAACAGAAGGAACCCCGATAAACCAATGCGAAGAGTGGTGTATGATTTTGAAAACAGTTGTTTATTGTTGGATTCGAATTTTAAAAACAGTTTGCTTTTTTATCAAAAAAGTAAAAATACAGTGCACGTTTACCGTAGTTCTGGATTTAGTTTAGGAGGAGAAAGTAGTGCTTATGAATATGAGTTTAACGGAAATGAATTTAGCAAAAGTAAAGCTGCTTTGTTAAAAATGATAAGATAAATTAAGTAGGAAACCCCCAAATATTTTTGTGAAATTATTTTTGCTTTTGTCAATTATTGCTGGTTTTATGAAATCGATGTTACCAAAAAGATCCCAACAAATCGAATAATTTAATTCATCAATGATTAGTAACCTAATTTTTATTTTTATTAATTTCTCTGTTCCCAGCTATATCATTATCAGTGGTGTTTTATTCTTAATTTATTTGTTGATTACTAACCTAATTTATAAAGCAAATCAATAACGAATATTTTGATTAGTTTTTTAAATGAGACTATTTCTGTTAAAACTTCCATTCTCCAATAAATTTACTAAAAGTTACTTGCAAGAACATTATCTTTGTGGCATGTCACAGAAAGTTTTGTTAGTCATCCCGCCTTTTACCCAACTGAATACTCCGTATCCAGCAACGACTTATTTAAAAGGTTTTTTGGAATCGAAAGGAATAGCTGTGGCTCAGGCCGATTTGAGCATAGAACTTTTTGCTGCTATTTTCAACAAAGAGTTCCTAGCCGAAGCATTTGCAGAAGCAAAAGAACTTGAGGAAATAGAATTTATTGAAATTCTGGAACAACAAACCAAATACCTAAATAAAGTAGACGAGGTAATTGCTTTTCTTCAATCACCGAGTATAGAAATTGCTCAGGTACTCAGTAATCTGAATTATTTTCCAAAAGGACATAGAATCACCAAAGTGAACAAGGAAATTGTATGGGCAAAGGGAGAAGAAGGAATCATTGACAGAGCAAAGCATTATTCTACTTTGTTTGTAGAGGAATTGGGTGATTTTATTCGTGCCAATGTGGATGAGTTTTTCTCGTTTACGCGGTACGCAGAACAAATCGCTACATCAGCAAGTAGTTTTGATGGTTTGGCAGATTCCTTGGAGTACGAACCTACAATCATTGAGCATACTTTGTTTGATTTGGTTGAGGAAAAAATGGAAGAATACAATCCCACTTTGGTTTGTTTCACTGTG
>Ga0209653_1000232_pt1 | contig 49671 bp, 39 predicted proteins | sample SaaInl6LU_22_DNA_FD_184644 | JGI IMG/M metagenome (GOLD analysis project Ga0209653, IMG submission 184644) | Marine microbial communities from expanding oxygen minimum zones in the Saanich Inlet - ESP_116LU_22_DNA (SPAdes) (version 2) | ecosystem: Environmental > Aquatic > Marine > Intertidal... | reverse complement strand
TGTATATTGTAAATATGAAAAAACTATTCTACCCTTTAGCCTTCGCTCTAACAGCATTCTTAATCCTTCACAGCTGTTCTGCAGAAGAAGAGGACACTATCCCTCCTCAAACAGTTCTTGAGCCAACTCCAGAGCCTGAGCCCTCAGCCCCAACACAATTTACCCTAACAGTAACTGCAGGAGAAGGTGGGTCTGTTTCTACAGAAGGAGGGACTTATGATGAAGGTACTGAGATTACTGTTACAGCAACTCCAGACGATGGATACGAGTTTATAGAATGGGATGGAAATGATAATCAGTCAAATAGTTTTACTATAAGTGTTAATTCTAATATAACCATTCAGGCAAATTTTCAGATTATACAATCAAATGAAAATTATTATTCAAGCGGAGATATAATACCCATTGAACCTCTCGTTTTTTACGATAGAGAATTAACGATTAACGGAATCAAATTACTTGCTGCTGGTTCTATTGGAGGTCAAGAAGCTGTGCCAGATAGTTGGGTATATAAAACAGCACAGGTATTTAAACTGCTAATGGACAGAGATGCAGAAGGAATTGATTCTGATGCACAGATAAATATGATAAAAACCCTTAAAGGTGAAATTGGGTGGCATCAAGGATACCCGGCGGGTCAAAGAATTGCTAGAGGAGGTGGAAATGAATATTCTCCAAATTTCTTAGATGATAACCGGAATCAATCTTATCCTGGTTTAGAAGCCTTTGAAGATGCTTTAGCTTTAGATGATATGGTATGGTACAAAAATATTGATAGTCAGGGCACAGGAGATGATGATATTAATGAAATAATTGAGCATACGCTTCATACCATTCATCGTTTTGGAGTAAGAGGAGGAGTTGAGGGCTCAACTGAGGCACTAAATATAGAGGCAGAAGAAGAAGACATTACTAATACAGATATTTTTCTTGCAATGAAAGAAGCCTACACAAATGGGGTTTTTGATATTGAAGGTTATGGAGGTGATATCAACAATCGTGATGCTTGGCCAGTTATGCTTAAAGAATACCAGTATTTATTGACCTTTGGAATGTGGGAATTCAGTGAATTTTGGGACGGAGGAAGTCTATCTCCGGAATGGAATGATAATGCAAGAACCCCATCAGGTATTCAAGCAAATAATCCATTGGGATATGAACTTTATAATACATACTTCAAACCTGTAATTTCAATACCAAGTAAAGAGATATTAAGAGAAATATTTAAAGACGATGACCAAGGAGAGTCAGGATATATAGTTGATTAAAGGGAAATCCTCAGCATATCCTCCCCATTTAATACAAAATCAAATTATCCCTCCCACAAGCGGAGGGTTTTTTTTCAACCAATGGATACAACCCAAATCCGTTCTAATCCATTGATATTAATGCCTTAAGATAAGATTCTTGTGTTGTGGTTTTAGGGGGAAGTTTTTAGTGTGATGGGGATTAATTAAAGGAAGCGGGTTTATCAATAGTATCATTATCCAACACTACATCAATAGTTAGTGATGAAGTAAATGAATTTGTGCCACAATGAGCTGAACAATTCCAACCAGCAAATGTTTTACCACTATCTGGGGTCGCTGTAAGTGTAACAATCTCACCAGGATGATAACCTCGCTATATACTACTGAATAATAAACTTCTCCTGACTTTCCATCTGTGCTCCTGTAATACTTAATATCTCTTTTGAGATGTTCATTCCAACGATATTCTGTCCTATAACTACTTGCCTCTATGTGCTTAAATAGTTCATTTCTAACTTCCTTTTTTTCAGTATCGCTTTAAGTTCCTGTGTCTTCTGTTCACATATTAAAAGTATATTTAACTTTATTTTCAAATTAATCACGATTGATACTTCCCATAATTATTGTCCTTTGTACGGTTGTGTTCATCCGTTTTATAGAGCAAAAAGAGCATCCTTGGCTAACTATCTTCTTTAATTGGTTTCCTTCTATTTTATTGGCTTATTTGATTCCTGCGGGAATTTCTGTGGTGATTCAGAAAGACTTTTCAGGAGCAGATATTCACAACCTCAGCAAAGCACTTTTTATTCCCCTTGCTATTGTAGCCGTGATGAGTAGCTTGTCTCTTACCCAACTCAAATCAATTGGATGGAAACCCATCTTAGTTTTTCTTTCAGGATCGTTTTGGATTGCTGTTTTTCCCATTGGCTTGCTTCTCCTTTTCAGAAACAGTGCTTTTGTACAAGATTTTTTAATCACCCAAGAATTCTGGAAAGGTATCCCTCCGGTGGTGGGAAGTTGGATTGGAGGTAGTACCAGTCAGTTGGTACTAAAAGAACTTGTTGCCTGTCCTGAGGCGGTCTTTTTAACGATATTGGTTTTGGATAATATTTTAGTCAATATTTGGACCATTTTTATGTTCCAAATCATCAAAAAAAGCAATTTCCTCAACCGACTCCTTCGCATTGATGGACTTTCCCCTCCCGACTCCATTCAAGCAGAAAATGAAAATAAAATAAACCCCTTACTTGCCTCGATTATTTTATTGGGAAGTGTGGGGTTGGCTCATTTTTTCATTACCTCTTTTGTAGTTAAAATTGTGGTACTTTCTTTTGTTGGGATTGCGTTGAGCAACCTTATCAAAAACTGGAATTTTCAGTTTGTCCTCAAGCTTGGGGGAATATTAATCCTCATAGTTATGGCCGTATTGGGATTAAAATTAAAATTCAGTTTAATACAATTTGATGCTATTTTTATGGGCTATTTGGTGGTCTGGCTACTCAGTCATTTTGTGGTTATGCTGGGTGTTGCCAAACTATTGAATGTTAATTCCGCTTGGGTTCCAATTGCGAGCATGGCCAATGTGGGAGGAATTGCCACAGCTCCCGCAGTTACAGCTGCATATGAAAAAAAATGGATGCCTCACGCCATCATTTTAGCAGTGCTGAGTATGGCAACCGGAACGTTTTGGGGGTTGCTTACCATTTCACTTTTTCGAATTTTAGTACTTTAATAGACGATTTTAACATTCGTTTTTCATAATATTATTTGATTTTTATCTTGTCTTGTTGAACAATTCCAAAATCCTTAATATAGACCCTGTAGCTTTCATAAACATTAAATTTCAAGTAGTCATTCCTTCATTTTATAGAAAACAGTTTCGCATTAATTATCCCTACCTTTGAAGAAAGGATTTACAGTTTCTAAGTCTAAATTACAGCGTAAACTCAACTAACCTTATGTTGTCCCTGTCCCATCTCTAAGGGTTGGGACAATGGGATACATAAAAAGCTAAAAGTTTCTATCCAGCATTAATCTAAACACAGGGGCATGGGTTTTAGAAAATGGTTTTTCTATTGGAACAATGGGGTGGAATTTGATATGTAATCTTTCCGGTATAAACTTTATTGATTTTTCTCAAAAATCATGCAGTGTTGCCAAGGAAGATTATCGATGTTTTCTTTTAACCTAAAACCAGCTGCTTCCATTTCTTTGATAGATTGTTTTACAGTCATTTTATGAATTTTTTTAATTGGAACAGATAAATCTTCACCCCTGTATTCAATTAAAAACAACTGTCCATTAGATTTTAAAGCATTTTTAATAGACTCAACCATTTCAGCAGGATAACTAAATTCATGGTAGACATCTACAAGCAAAATTTTATCAAGGGAGTTTTTGGGTAAATTGATGCTTTTCTCAGATCCAAGAACCGTCTCAACGTTAGATACTCTTTTTGATCTTTTTTTTAGCTCAATCGCCTCTAACATTTCAGGTTGAATATCTACTGCATAAACCAAACCATTCTCAGCCAATGGAGCCATCCTAAAGACATGATATCCAGAACCTGCGCCAATATCTGCAATAGTATCATCAGTTTTAATTTCCATATTTTTAATTAATGTAGAAACATCCTCTTCTATTTCTCTTTCTGATCTTTCTAACCAATTAATTCCTTGAAATCCCATTACGTAGGCAATTTCTCTTCCCATATACCATTTTCCTATGCCACTATAATCACCACTTTTATAGATATATTTTGTAACGTTGTTATCTGCTTGTGCAATTGATTCATTTGCAGTTAAAAAGCAACTAATAAAGATTATAAGAATAAAGAAGTTTTTCATAAGATGAAATTAAATCAAATTTGACTAATCCAGTCAAAACGTAAAATGTTTTTCTTTTGCACCAATGGACACAATCCAAATCCCTTCTAATCCATTGATATTTTTGCCTTAACCATTGATCCACAAAAGGTATTTTAAGGGGGTGCTTTGGGAAAGTTTATAGCTTGATGTGTCTTCGTTTTTGTAAAAAAGCGTCCAAAACGTATTCTTTGGATCTCCAACACTTTTTATGTGATTAATAGGAAACTAACGATTAAATTAGTTCCCTATAAAAAATTGACTAAAAACAGTTTCTAAAACATCTTGATCGGTATCGATAACACCAGTTATTGTTCCGATATGTTCTATTGGTTATTTTAATTCGATTTCATAAATCACTCTATTTATTTATTACTTTTGTATCCAATGACTACACTTGAAATTATTGGTTGGATAGCAACCACTTTCGTTATCTCTTCTTTTCTTATCAACGATATGATTCGACTTAGAACAGTCAATCTTGTCGGAGCCTTTTGCTGGTTGATCTATGGTATTTTGGCAGCAGCTCCCTCAATCATTTTTCTTAACGTAGTGATAGTAGGCATCCAACTCTTTAAAATATGGAAGTTGCTAAAGTCTAAAAGGAGTTAAATTATTCTTTTAAAAAAAAGTGATTGCATTTTGCAACTTACTATATTTTTACTTAGCTTTGAGTATGTTTTAGAAATAAGACTTTCATAAACCAATTTGTTTTTTTTTAAAACCGCTCTTAAACAAGCGGTTTTTTTGATTTATACATTATTCTATCTAACTTAACCTTGATAATTAATTACATTAATTTGATAGCATCTTTTCGGAAACGATAAGTTTCTCATAAAATATTTGGTACAATTAAACGAATCAATTGTGAAAAAAAGAGATTTTATAAAAAGCATGGGCTTAGTAGGACTAAGTCCACTTTTGCAAGTTTCACCTTCATTAAATAAACATTCCCTCCCAACTGCTCCTCTATTGGAAGATGAATTTTGGGAATTGGTTCGGAGTCATTATGAGCTCCATCCTGATTTTATCAATTTAGAGAGTGGTTATTACAACATTACACCAAAACCAACACTTGCCAAATACATGGAACATATTAAGCGGGTCAATCTTGAAGGTTCCTATTATATGCGGAATAATCGTTTTAAAGACAAGGATTCCATAACTGAAAAACTAGCGAACTATGTTGGTTGCAACCCTAGTGGTCTGATTATTACAAGAAACACCACTGAATCTCTTGATCTTGTCATCGGAGGCTTCCCTTGGAAAAAAGGAGATCACGCTATTCATGCTATTCAGGATTACGGATCAATGCAAGACATGTTTATCCAAATACAAAAAAGATATGGAGTAAACGTCACTAAAGTCTCTGTCCCCAATCACCCAAAAAACGACGATGAAATCGTTTCGCTTTATGAATCTCAAATTACCTCTAAGACTAAACTGATCATGGTTTGTCATATGATTAATATCACCGGTCAAATCCTACCAATCAGGAAAATTTGCGATATGGCACACCGTCATGATGTAGAGGTTTTGGTGGATGGTGCTCATTGTGTTGGGCATTTTGATTTTTCATTAGATGAGCTAAATTGTGATTATTACGGTTCCAGTTTACATAAATGGTTAGCAACACCACTTGGTGCAGGGTTGCTCTATGTAAAAAGGGATCACATTCCTAAAATATGGCCTTTACTGGCTGACAATGAAAACGATCCAACTAAAATCAAACGCTTAAGTCATGTTGGAACTCATCCAGTAGCCACTGATTTAACTGTTTTAGATGCATTGGATTATATTTCATGGATTGGAATAAAACGTAAAGAAAACCGTCTTCGTTTTCTCAAAGAATATTGGCAAACTGCCTTAAAAAAAACAAAAAATATCGTAATCAATACTCCCTATGAAAGTCATCGAAGTTGTGGTATTGGGAATGTTGGTATTTCCAATATGAAACCAGCAGAACTAGCGAAGCAACTTTATTCAAAATACAGTATCTTCACCGTCGCTATAGATTATGCTAATGTTCAAGGTTGTAGGATCACTCCGAATGTATTTACTACTACTTCAGAATTGGATCATTTTATCATGGCGATGAAGTCTTTAGCATCCAAATAATTTTAAAACGATGAATCAAACAATGTCCTCAAAAATTAAACTCATTTCTTTACTACTAATTGTTCTTGCTGCATTTTCTTGTACCAAAGACAAAGAGACGGAAGAAGAAGATTTGTGTATAGACGAATCAAAAATTAATTTAGAAGCTCCCTGCTATCTAATATATGCTCCTGTTTGCGGTTGTAATGGAGAAACTTATTCTAATGATTGTCAAGCAACAAATAGCGGTGTCCTGTCCTTTGTAGAAGGAGAATGTCAAGTTAACTAAAAACAGAAAATATGGAATGGTACGTAAAAAATAGATGGTGGGTATGGACAATTACAGGAGTTTATCTGGCTTATCGTATCATCACAGGTTTACTTTACAGCTAAAATGTCGGTTTTCACTCTAAAAGAAATTCAACAAAAACTTGAATTGTTTCAAGCAAATTGGAAACACCAAGAACAAGAATTAATACTCTTTTTAAAATTTTCTAGTTATCAAAAAACCTTGGATTTTGTAAATGATGTAGCAAAAATTGCAATAGCGCAAAATCATCATCCTAGTATGCAAGTAGACTACTGCAAAATCACCCTGAAACTAACGACCCACGATAGTGGAGCTCTCAGCCAGAAAGATTTTACTTTAGCCAAAGCTATAGATGATCTTCTTTTACAAAGAAGTTAATTGTAAATTTCTCCATCGAACCTTTATTCCACCGCCATCATGGATTTGTAAAGCTACTCCGCCTTTTCCTTGTCCAATTTTTTCATCTACCAGCTCAATCATCTGAGTTCCGTTTAACCAAGTTGTGATTTTATCTCCAACCATTCGGATTTTCATCTGATTCCACTCCCCCATTTTAAGAGCAGCATCTTTTTCTTTAGCAGGCTTAATTAACCAACCTCTTCCATAGGACTCATAAACACCTCCCGTATCACTTCCTGGAGGGGCAACTTCCACTTGCCATCCACTTACTTTAGTACCTTCTACAGTAGACCGAATAAATACCCCACTATTTCCGTTTGCTTCTTGTTTAAACTCTAGAGTCAGTTCAAAATCATCGTAATATTTATCCGTAGAAAGGTAACCATAAGCTTTGTCTGGGCCACTTTCACAAACCAGCAATCCATCTTCTACATACCATAGCTCCGTTCCGTGAATGGTCCAACCTTCTAAGTCTTTACCATTAAATAGTGACTCTTGACCACTAAGACTGATACAATTGATTAAGGCAAGGAAATATAAGATGTTCGTTTTCATAAAGCTAAATTTTTATTGGTTCAAGATAAATAATTTTAGTTGATCATTCCTTGTCAATAATATGAAAATTCCATAATGGATTAACAGTTTTTAACTATTCAGAATAAAATCCAAATCAATCCAAGTATAATAATCAATAAAGGGTGAAAAATCTTAGTTTAATCTACTAAAACAGTTGACCTAAGTTTAAGTATCTTGCAAATAAAATGATGAGGAAAATAAGATTCACACTTTTCTTTGTACTGCTTATCAGTTCATTAAGCGCACAAGTCAACCCTAAGAGTATTGAGATTGTAAGAGATCCCTATGGTGTGCCGCATATATTTGCACCCACGGATGCAGCCGTAGCTTATGGCCTTGCTTGGGCGCATGCTGAAGATGATTTTAACACCATCCAACTCGGTTACCTTGCAGGCAATAATCTTCTGACGAAACATCTAGGGAATAGTGGCTTAGGAGCTGATTTTATTGCGCAATTCATCGGTTCAGAAGCATTGTTTGACTCCCGCTATGAATCTGATATCCATTCCGATTACAAGAAAATCGTGGAAGGTTATGCAGCAGGCTTAAATCAATACGCCCTTACACATCCCAATGAAGTACTGTATAGTGGTCTTTTTCCCATCACTCCAAAAAAAATGATTCGGTATGCACAATTACAATTGTTTATTTCGTCTAAAGGAGACCAATGGGTACAGCGTATTATAAAAAATCAGTTGAACTATGATTTCAGCATGGAAGAAATACCAAGAGGATCCAATACTTTTGCCTTTAATAGTAATAAAACAACTGACGGGAACACCTTTTTAGCCATCAATACCCACCAGCCTTTAGACGGTCCTGTTTCATGGTACGAAGCGCATTTATGTAGCGAGGAAGGGACCAATATTCTGGGAGCACTATTTGCAGGAAGTCCGAATATCCTCATTGGTGCGAATGAGAATTTGGGTTGGGCACATACAGTAAATCAGCCCGATAAAACAGATGTTTTTGCACTCGAAATGCATCCAAAAGACAAACTGAAATATCTTGTAGATGGTGAGTATCTTAATTTGATTCCTGAAAAAGCGAATTTAGAGGTTCGAGTTTTAGGGATTAAAATACCCATTAAAAAAACCTTCTATCAAAGTATTTACGGGCCAACTTTAAAAAGTAAAACAGGAATGTATGCCGTTCGTACTCCTGCCTTATTTGAGATCAGAGCATTAGAACAATGGTGGAGAATGAATAAAGCGACCAACTTTACAGAGTTTTACAATGCTCTAAAAATGAAAGCTTTACCAGGGTACAATATTGGTTATGCTGATAAAAACGACACTATTTTTTATATCTCAAACGGTTTGATTCCCAAAAGAGCTGAAGGATTTAACTGGGAAGATGTTGTCCCCGGAAATACTCGAAAAACTTTATGGACTTCTACCTACGATATAGAAGAACTTCCCCAAGTTCTTCAACCCCAATCGGGATATATATACAATGCAAACCACACACCTTTTCGTTCAAGCGATTCATTAGACAATCCTCTGGAAGCTTCTTTTTCAAAAGACATGGGTTTTGAAACCTATGATAACAATCGTTCTACCAGATTGAAACAACTCATAGATCAATACGACAAAGTTAGCTATGCTGATTTTAAAAACATCAAATACGACCGTCAGTATCCAACCCCTTATGCGTTTAACTGGATGAATATTGACTATCTCGACAGATTAGAGGCAACAGCCTATCCAGAATTGACTGAATTAATTACCCAACTACAACAATGGGATCGGAAAGCAGATGCAGAATCTGTAGGAGCAGGGATTTTTGCTGTTTTTTATAATCAACTTAGACCCTATTACCAAGCGCTCCCCGAACCCAAAATATTTTCTCCCGCTACTATTTTAAAAGCATTAACTAATACGAAAGCCTATTTAATCAACCATTTTAATTCTACTGAAATTAAACTCGGAGACTACCAAAAGTTGGTACGTGGATCGAAAGAGATTCCCATTTTTGGTCTGCCAGATGTCATTACTGCCATGGCTGCAAGACCATACAAAGACGGAAAAGTAAAGGTAGTCAGCGGAGAGTCCTATATTGAATTGGTTCGTTTTACTTCTTCAGGACCTGAAATTGAATCTGTGATTTCTTATGGAAGTTCTGATCGTGAAGAATCTCCGCATTACGCAGACCAAATGGAGTTGTATTCCCAGTTTAAAACAAAGAAAATGACATTAGACAAGGAAAAAATTTACGCTAATGCAAAAAAGATTTATCATCCACAATAAAGTAAAAGGATCTAATACTGTATTGAAGCAATTGCATCTGAGTATATCTCTTCATATTGTCCTACAATTTTCTGAAGGGAAAACAAACTTGCTTGTGCTTTAGCCTGTTGCTTAAACTTTAAATGCAATTCAGAATCTAGAAGCAATTTTAATGCATTTTCTGACATGGCTTCCAAATCCCCAATAGGTGAAATAAATCCAGAGTAGCCATCTTTATTTACTTCAGAAATCCCACCAGCGTCAGAAGATATTACAGGAACTCCATGTGCCATCGCCTCTAAAGCTGAGAGCCCAAAGCTTTCTTGCTCGGAAGGCAGTAAGAACAGATCAGAAAAACATAAAATTTTATCAATTTCATTACTATTCCCCAAAAACAAAATTCGGTCCTCTAGACCATTTTGTTCGACATACCGAATCGCTTTAATTTTTTCAGGCCCTTCACCTACCATCATCAATTTACTAGGAATTTTATCGGCAACTTTTTCGAAAATATGGATAACATCCATAATCCGTTTTAAAGGTCTGAAATTACTAATATGTGTCAATATTTTTTCTTCTTTTGCTGCCAGTAAACTTCGGTCACAGGGCATCCCTGCTGATTCTATCTTTTCCACGTCAATAAAATTTGGAATGACCTTAATATTCGTTTTAATTTCGAAAAGACGCAAGGTATCTTGCTTCAAACTCTCTGAAACAGCAGTAACACGATCCGAATGATTAATACTAAAGGTTACAGCAGGTCGATAAAAAGGATGGCTTCCAACCAAAGTGATGTCAGTACCGTGCAATGTGGTTACGATTGGAATTCGAATACCTTCATCTTCAAGCATTTTTTTAGCCATATAGGCTGCATACGCATGTGGAATAGCATAATGTACATGGAGAACATCAATATTATGTAACTTAATCACTTCCAACAAACGACTCGAAAGAGCCAACTCATAGGGCTGATATTTAAACAAAGGGTAGTCTGGCACATTCACTTCATGAAAGTGAATATTGGGGTGTCTTAAGGCTTCTAGTCGAACTGGTTGGTGATAGGTGACAAAATGAATATCATGGCCTTTTGATGACAATGCTATTCCTAACTCTGTCGCTACTACTCCACTCCCACCAAAGGTCGGATAACAAACAATCGCTATATTCAAATTCTCTTTTTTTTTAGTTAATAAGTGCCTTGTAAAAAAATTCTTGTAATCTAGTTCTGACATTACTCGTACTGAAGGTAAAATCATTATTTGGATAAGTTCTATTGGCTAAGATTACAATTAATAGTTCTTCCTCAGGATCTGCCCACGTATAGGTTCCTGTATATCCTGAATGACCAAAACTATCCATAGAAAGACATCCACAGGTAGAAATATGTTCTCCTTCAAGTTGTGGTTTATCAAACCCTATTCCTCTTCGATTTCCTTGATCACAATAGCTACACGAGTTAAAAGCCTTAATCACCTCGGAATCTAGGATTTGCTTTCCATTAAAGCTTCCTTGATTTAAATACATTTGCATAACTGCAGCTACAGATTCAGCATTACCAAATAGTCCTGCATGACCTCCAACACCGTTTTGCATTGCTGCCCCCATATCGTGAACATATCCATCCAGCTCTTTATGTCGGAAATAGGTATCTACTTCAGAGGGAACTATCTCATCTGGATCAAACCTTTTTAAAGGACTGTATCCAATTCGCTCAAGACCTAAAGGCTGAAATACACGTTCAGATACCAGCTCAGCATATTTTCTCCCAGTAGTTGTTTCAAAGTATTGTTTTAAAATGTAATACGGTAAGTCCGAATATTTATACTCCAAAGAATCAATTAATTCACTTGCTTTGATTTGAGCGTATAGTTCTTTTTCAAAATCTGATTTTAAAAACAAATCCTTTGCAACGACAAGGGCATACTTTGAAGAGGCTTTACTTTGATACATAGATTTCTTTGGCAACCCTTTCTTGTCCAGAGTTTCTTTGTAAAATGGAATCCATGGCCATAATTTTGAATAATGAGACAACATTGCTCTTAGCGTCAATGATGCTTTATTTGAATCTTGCCATTCAGGAAGTAAATCAGCTACCGTAGTATCCAATGAAATTGATCCATCCGACACTGACTGCATTACCAAAGGAAGAGTGGCTAATATTTTAGTAAGAGAGGCTAAATCGTATAGATCCGAAGACTTTACGGGTTGATTTTTTTTATAGGTGTGGAATCCAAAATTTTTTTGATAAAAAATTTTACCTTTTCGGGCTGCTAAAATTTGCATTCCTGGTGTCATCATTGAATCAATGGCTTGAATTGCAAGTGCATCTACCGAATTTAATTTTTCTTCATTCATCCCAACTCCAGCTGGAGAAGAAAATCCCAAACGAACATTACCAATAAGGTCTATCCCCGCTCCCTCTTGCCAAGAATTAGAAACATTGACGGGCAGCCTTCCACTTAAACTTTGTGCACCATAAAGTGCGTCAGCACTCAATTGTTGTGCAATTTCACTATTTTGATAACTTAAAAGCAAAGCGTCTATTCCTTCTACTCCTTCTATCGCTTGTAATGCATAGGGTTTTACAAAGACATTTAAAATAAGTGTTTTTGAAGAAGCAAGTTTACGTATCAAACGAAGTTCTTCATTATTAAAATCAGCTGCTTTCCAGGGGGTAGCGTTTGAACGATGAAAACTCACGATCAAAGTATCCAATCCTTTACTTTTTTCGAGTGCATTATCAGCGTTAAGTCCCGTTAATTTGGTGATTTTTTGATACCGACCCAATTGATTTTCATAAGCCGTACTGGATGCATCTCCCAATGCAATATGACCTACAGTACCTGTCCCGTCAAGAGGCAGAAGTTTGTTCTTGTTTTGTAATAAGGTCAACGCTTTTCCTATGGATTCTGAATATAAAGCAATGTCTAAAGGAGTATTTAAATCTTCAATAAGGTTATTTGTGTTTACGGGACTGTATTCTGCTAGTTCGACTTTATATTTGGCTTTCAAAACTTTTTTTACTGAATGCGCTATACGAGCATCCGTTATTTCACCCTTCTTATAAGCCCTAACAATTGCCTCTATACCTTTGGGAATATCGTTGGAGATCAGTAAAAGATCATTCCCAGCCATAAAAGCAGTTAAATCAATGTTTTTTACTTCAGAATACTCTGATACTCCTTTCATATTCAAAGCATCTGTAGCAATCAAACCATTAAAGCCGAGCTCGCTTTTAAGAATTTTTTGAATAACATCTTTTGATAGTGACGTTGGTAACCCCTCTTTAGTAATCGACGGTACATTTAAATGTGCTACCATTACTGAAGACAAACCAGCATTGATTAAATCGCGATAAGGAGATAATTCAACAGAATCAATACGTGCGGCTGAAAAAGCAACCGTAGGTAATGTTTTATGTGAGTCTTGAGCGGTATCACCATGACCAGGAAAATGTTTGCCCGATGTCAGAACACCTGCATCATGATGACCGAGCATTACTGCCATAGCTTGTCTAGATACACGATCTCTAGATGCACCAAAAGAACGGTTTCCTATGATGGGATTTTTAGGATTTGTATTAATGTCCAAGACAGGACTAAAGCTGTAGTGAATCCCGAGACGTCTCTCTTGATCTCCCATTCGCTTTCCAATTCTACGAAGTAACAAGCTATCTTTTACGGCTCCCAATGTCATGGGCCACGGAAAAGCTTGCACTGAATCCAATCGCATAGCAACACCCCACTCGGCATCCATTGCAATCAATAATGGTGTTTTTGAGGCAGCTTGAAATTGATTTAACCAATGGCTCTGCTCCACTGGTCCACCTAATGAAAAAATAAGGCCACCAATTTTATATTTTTCAATCAAATCTAAGGTTTGATGAAAATGAACACTGTCTCGCTCTGTAAATACCATGGGCATAAAAAGCTGTGCTACCTTTTCCTCCAGAGACAACACTGAATACACACTATCCACCCAATGCATTTGTGCTTGTTGCTCTGAAGTGTTTACAAGCAAAGGATCTATATTTTGACTATAAGTCAAAAATGAAAAAAAGATGAAAAAACCTAAACTAAATTTCATGCAATATTTATAAACAGATATTATTTAAAAAAACGACTGTGCCAACTCTCTTCTGCAGGAACCTCCCAAAAATTATCGTATGCTTCAACGGTATCAACTAAATTATTAAAAACAACTGTAGATTTCGTAATGGCTTTTTCCTTGGCCATTTTCTTAAAGTCCTCAAGACTTTTATGTGAAAAAAAGTCTCCTTGCTTAAAGGTAACATTCATTTTATCTAATAGGACGATCTCAAACTGCTGTTCCAATTGCTGAATAAAACGCACAGATTTATCAATTGAGCAACCACTCGCCTGGGTTTTTTCCTGATTTAAACCGAGTACTATAAATCGATTATATGGAATTTTAAACGCTGCCTCTAATGCTTGATCGTGTGCCGTCCATTCTGAAAGAAAATGTGACAGGGCGTCTTTGATTAAAACAAGTTCTTCTTCTTGAAAAGGTCTGTTAGAAGGGTAAATCCATATTCTGGATTCTTGGGGTAGAGATTCAAAAGGAACGATCATTTTTTATAAATTATTAGCATTAGCAATCAATTCAGCAACATCCATTACTTTGACTTGATCCTCTTGTTTGTGGTGCTTTATTCCATCTGTCATCATGGTTGTACAAAATGGGCAGGCTGCTGCTACAATATCAGATTTTGTTTCTAGAGCTTGTGACGTTCTTTCTTCATTAATTTCTTTGTCTCCTGATTCTGCATCTTTAAACATTTGAGCACCTCCAGCACCACAACACAATCCTTTAGATTTGCAAGATTTCATTTCAACCAGTTCTGCATCTAATTTTTGAATTAAGTCACGAGGAGCTTCATAAATTTTATTAGCTCTACCAAGGTAACAGGGATCGTGAAAAGTAATTCGTTTTCCTTTAAAAACACCCCCTTCTACTTTAAGACTCCCTTCTTTAATTAATGATTTTAGGAATTGAGTATGATGCATTACCTCATAATTCCCACCCAATTCAGGATATTCATTTTTTAATGTGTTGAAACAATGAGGACAGGTCGTAACTATTTTCGTAACCCCATAGCGATCTAGTGTTTCAATGTTTTGAAGTGCCTGCATTTGGAATAAAAACTCATTTCCTGCTCTCTTAGCTGGATCACCGGTACAACTTTCTTCGGTTCCCAAGACGGCAAAAGAAGTTTTGGTGTGATTTAAAATTTTTACAAAAGCTTTCGTGATCTTTTTTGCGCGATCATCAAAACTCCCAGCGCATCCAACCCAAAAAACCACGTCGGGTTTCTGACCTTGCTCCTGTAGAGAGGCTAAAGTAGGGACATTTAATTTCATTATTTGTTATTGTGATTTACCATCATCAAATACTTCAATAGTAACTTCTTTTTCAATCAGATCTGTGAATTTACCATTGTAACGAGTAGCTTTTACCAAATGATTATCAATCCAATGATAATTCCCTCCTCTTGGTTTTCCCATAAGTAAGCTATGGTATTTAAAACCATTGCTTTTTAGCCATTTTTCAGTTACATCACGGTGTGCTTCTACTCTAGAAGTAAAAAAGCAAATTAAATGACCTTCTTCAAACCATTTGTTTAATGTTTCAAGAGCATCTGGATATAATTTAGCTGTTGCCATTCTTTCTGGCTCCTCATTGGGAATGTCATCACAGATAGTACCATCTATATCGATTAAGTAATTTTTAATTCCTTCCGGAAGGACAGGACTGACAATCTCTCCAGATTCAACTTTTTTGTGTAAATAACTTTCTGCTTCTTCTCGTCGCATAATTTAAATTGATTTAATTATTCGTTTGCCCATTGCAAACGATCTTGATTACTAAAAGGCCATGGGGCACCATTATTTTCAATATTATTCATCATGGAATTAAGCTGTTGGGGTGCTGCTGATTGTTCCATAACAAGGTATTGGCGCATATCCATGATAATTGACAGAGGATCTATAGCAATAGGACATACATCTACACAGGCATTACAAGAGGTACACGCCCATAATTCCTCTGCACTTATGTAGTCATGCAACAATTGTTTGTCATCGGGTTTAAATACGCCATTGTTGGCATTCAAATTCTTACCGACCTCTTCAAGACGGTCTCGTGTATCCATCATGATTTTTCTAGGAGACAATTTTTTTCCAGTTAGGTTCGCAGGACATGCCTCTGAACATCTCCCACACTCTGTACAACTGTAGGCATTCATCAATTGTGTCCATTGGAGATCAAAAACATCACTTGCGCCAAACTTTGAAGGCACCTCACCTTGGGAGCTTGGTTCAGTTTGGTCTGGATATAGCATCAACATAACCTCATTTTTGATATTCTGATCCACTTCAAATTTTCCGTCTGGAACTAATTTTGCATAAAAGGTGTTTGGGAAGGCAAGGAGAATATGTAAATGCTTTGAATAATACAAATAGTTTAAAAAAACCAGTATCCCTGCAATATGAGCCCACCAAAATATTCGCTCCAAGATGAGTAATGTTTCTAATGCAAATCCATCAAACAATGGAAGAAGAAATTGTGACACAGGAAAACTTCCTGCCTTTATGAAATGTGGAACATCTTGTTGTTGAATTAAAAAATCCGTAGCGTTCATACACAAAAACAAACTCATAAGTACAACTTCAAAATACAAAATTAGATCCGCATCATATTTTGGCCATCCTTTCATTTCAGCCTTCCAAAAGCGCTTAATTTTGATTACATTTCGGCGTGCCCAAAAGAAAAACACTGCTACTAAAACAAGAAGAGCAAGAAGTTCAAAACTTGCTATTAGTATGTTATAAAACGAACCTAAAAGAGGTGCAAATAAACGATGCGTACCTAAAAGTCCATCGAGAACAATCTCTAATAACTCTATGTTGATGATTATAAATCCGACATAAACAATAAGATGTAAGAAAGCCGCCAAGGGTTTGGTTCCCATTTTAGATTGCCCCAAAGCAATTCGGAGCATTTGTTTCCATCGTTGGGAAATTTGATCTTTACGATCTGTAGCTCTTCCTAAATTTATATTTCTTTTAATTTGAAGGATATTTCTAAGAAAAATTCCTCCACCGAGTATCAATAAAATCAGAAAAATAAAATTTGGCAAATAGCTCATGTATGATATTATTTCTCTGGAGCAGCTGATTCTTTTCGTCCAAAAATAGAAAAGTGAACGTATTTTTTTGGATGAGCTTTTAGATCGTTTAACAAAGCTTCTAATGCTTCAGAAGATCCTAAAAGTTTGTTATACAGTTGATCGTCATTTAAAAGTTTTCCAGCTGTACCTTCCCCTGATTCCATTCTAGAAATTAAGATTTTCAAATCTTCAGATGTTTGCTCAAGGTTCTTGAATGTTGTGTTTAATGGAATTTGATTAAGAGAGTCTGTCAATTGATTTAAATTTTTTGTAGTCATCTGAAGGTTATTCATAGTCCCACTAAAATTCTTTCTATTTTCCTCTACAAGAGTATTCATGTTGTTCGTTAGTGAGGAAACATTTTGAATGCTTACGGTCAAACTTTCAAGAGCTAATTTTAAATTATTTTGTGTTTGATAGTTTAAAACATTACTCACCCCGGCAAAGAGAGAATCCGCTGACGTTAAAAGCCCCTCAATCTTGCTTTGTAAGGGTGCGATTTGTTGGTTTACTAACTCTGTAAGTCCTGGTTTAATTTCAGAGGGCAGTATATCTCCATCTTTTACTTCATTTGTTGCGTCATATTTGGTTAAAATAGCAATTGCTTTTCCACCAATTAGTCCTGCTTCATAAAGTTGTGCTGTACTCTCACCAGAAAAAGTCAAATCATTTCGAATGGAAAATCCAACTTTAATTTGTTCATAATTCTCATCAAAATCAATAGAATTCACTTTCCCTACCTTCATTCCATTGATGGTCACATTAGCTCCTAGCACCAGACCTTCTACGTCATCGTATAATGCATAGGCTTGGGTACTATTATCTAGAAGAGATGTTCCTTTGAGAAAGCTAAAACCGAATATGAATATAGCAACACAACCTAAAATAAGTATGGCTGTTTTTACTTCACGGGATATAATCAAAATTAAGTGTTTTATGATGCAACACAAATTTAGGAATTATTTTCAGAAGAGCATCATTTTAAAAGACGGAGTGCCTCACTAATTGTTATTTTTTTATCCTTGTTGAAAGCGACAATAAACGCATTAGGAAAGCCTTTAGATTGCGCCATTTTCAAATGAGTTTTTGATGCTTCATAACTTGAAGATTGGCTATAAAAATAGCGATAGAGTGATCCACTTTTCTCCCGGACTATGGGAGCTAATCCCTTAAAGTTATATGCTTTGGTTTCTATTTTATTTTTACTTGCTGCAATTTGTATCTTAAAGACCAAATCTGATAAAGCTGTTTCAGCTGGGCTTTCAGCATATTGTGGCAGTTGACCAGATAGTAATCCTTCATTTTGTACACTAGCGGCACGTTCATTTTTGTAATTAAGTATGGCTTTAGTAATTGCATCAGCCATTTGATTTTGCCCCTTTCCTGAGTTCAAGAAAGCTCCTTCTGATTTATTTGTCAAAAATCCAGTTTCCACCAATACACTTGGCATATAGGTATATTTAAGCACTACAAAACCGGCTTGTTTTACGGTTCTGTCTTTTCGCTTTAAATTGTTTACAAAACTCTTTTGGATGGTATTGGCAGCTACTATGCTTTGATCTAGATAGGTCTCTTGCATCAGAATCAAACTGATCACTGACTCAGGATCATTTGGATCAAATCCATCGTAATTTTGTTCGTAGTTTTCTTCTAAAAAGATTACTGAATTTTCTTTCTGAGCTACTTGAAAATTTCGCTCATTAGCATGAAGACCTAAAACAAATGTCCCCGCACCAAAGGCTTTAGATGAAGTAAAGGCATCACAATGAATTGAAACAAAAAGATCTGCATCTGCTTCATTAGCTATTTTTGCACGCTGAATCAATTCTATAAAAACATCCTTTTTTCGAGTATAAATTACTTTTACATTAGGAATTTTTTCTAACTGGGAACCTATTTTAAGTGCAATATTTAAAGCAATGTTTTTTTCATAATAACCATTACCTCTATTCCCTGAATCATGACCTCCATGACCTGCATCCAGAACTACTACAAAAGGTTTATCCTGTGCATGTAATTCATTAATTCCAATGAAAAAAATCAATAAAACAATTCTACTAATAAACGAAATTAGAATCGTCTTCATTGGACTCGTTTTTACAAAAGGATAAATAGGTAAAAAATCTTGATGCATCCTTAAAATTATCATTAATTTTGGTCGTTTGAACCAAGCACAACAAATTTAGGGTTTATCACTTTGCAATCAAAGTTTTATCATATAGCATATTTAATCATTTTCCTAGGAATAGGCCAAATCTATGCTCAAAATACCACGTCACCTACTCTGAGTCAGGAGGTTTTGCTTGACAGTATTGGAAAAATACCGACAGAAAAGAAACCCTTACTGTTAGCGAAAGTAAAATATACCGCTCAGGATTGTGTTCAGATCAATAGAAAAGAAAATAAACTCATTCTCTACAACCAAGCAGAGTTGTATTATCAGGACATTGAACTCCGCGCTGGAATCATTATTCTAGACTATCAAACAAATGAAGTGAATGCTGGACGAATAGAAATAGATTCAACTCTAGTTCAGTATCCTTTTTTTAAACAAGCAGGAAATGAAGTTAATCCCGACTCTATTCGGTTTAATTTCGATACTCAGAAGGCATTAATTTGGAATTCCAAATCAGGTCAAAACGGTATGGATATTTTTGCTGCTTTAACAAAAAAGCAAAATGATTCCGTTTATTACATTAAGGATGCTCGTGTAAGTACCGCTGGAAAATTAGTTGGAGGGGAAGATGAAGGTATAGACTATTACTTCAAGGTTCGAAAGGGAAAAATTATTCCTGGAGGCAAAATCATCTCAGGATTAACCAATATGTTTATTGCAGATGTACCAACTCCTATAGGACTTCCTTTTGCGTACTTCCCATCCTCTCAGACCAAAGAATCTGGTTTTATTATCCCCTCAATTGGAGAAAGTAATTTAAGGGGGTTTTATATTCAGAATGGAGGATATTATTTGGCACTCTCAGACTATTTTGATTTCACCATGATTGCCGATTACTACACCAATGGTAGCTATGGCTTTCGTGGAGACTCACAGTACAGTGTTCGCTACAAATACAAAGGAAACTTTAGTTTTCGTTATGAGAATTTAATTAATGAAGCCCGAGGATTACCTGAATATTCTAAATCAACTGTTTTTAATGTTCGCTGGTCCCATAGTAAAGATCCAAAGTCTAGCCCAAATTCTACATTCTCTGCCTCAGTTAATTTTGGTAGTAGTGATTATTATAGACAATCCGTAAATCAATTAAATTCACCAAACTTTCTGAACAACAATTTAAGCTCCTCTATTTCGTATTCCAAATCTTTCCCAGAATATCCTCGGGTTAATATTTCCTTGACTACTGCTATGTCGCAAAATTCCAAGTCAAAAGCTGTAAACCTCACCCTTCCTACTTTTCAAGCTAATATGGAGCGGATTTATCCATTTGCCCCAAAAATTGGAGCTAAAAAAGGCATTTTTCAAAATATCAATTTTCAATACACCAGTAGAGCAGAAAATAGAATTATTACCACTGAAGATGCCCTTTTCGGACCTACCATGTTTGACAATGCAAAGACGGGGATGAAACATACGATACCATTGAGTACAAACTTTAAACTTTTTAAGTACCTAAGTATGTCTACAAGTGCCAATTATGAAGAAGTTTGGACACAAAATACAGTTCGCTTTTCTGACTTTGATCCCCTTTTGGGAAAAGCAGTGAAAGACACTATAAGTAGCATTGGAACCTTTAGACAGTATAATTTAAGTGCTTCTTTGGGTACAACCATCTACGGGACATTTAATTTTGGAGAGGACAAAAAAATTCAGTCTATTCGACATACAATGCGTCCTGCAATAAGCTATACGAATCGCCCGAGTTTCGAAAAATATTATGATACCTATATCGTAGATGCAGATGGGAATTCAGCTGAATATACACGTTATCAAAACAGTTTATTTGGCACTCCATCCAAAGCACTTTCAAACAACATGGGAATTAGTTTAGGAAATAATTTTGAAGCTAAAGTCCGGGATAATGACTCTACGGCTACAGGTCCTAAAAAAGTTATTTTATTAAATAACTTCAACATTACAACCTCTCATAATTTTGCTGCTGACTCACTTCGCTGGAGCCCTTTAAGGATGAGCTCTGGATTAGCTTTTTTTAAAAATAAAATGAGTGTCAACTTTGGGGGAACTTTTGACCCATATACCTTAAATGAAAATAAAACACGGATCAACAAATATCATATCACCAATGGTGGTGGTCTTTTTCGTTTAACCAGTGCCAATATTAACATGAATTATTCATTCTCAAGCTCAGAATTGGATGGGAAAAGGGAAGAAAATGAACGAACTCAACGTGAGTCCACATCCAGTGGTGGTCGTGAAGATGATTTATTTGGAAGAGCAGAGGACTTTACAGATAGGCGGATGGATGATCCAGAAAATACTGATCCACCTCCAAAGTACCCAAGTTATCAAACTAAAATTCCCTGGGATATAAAATTAGCTTATTCATTGACTTATAATAACTCTAGAGGTCAACAAGATTTTTCGAACAACTCTTTAATGTTTTCAGGGAATGTAGACCTCACTCCCAAATGGAAAGTAGGACTATCTTCAGGGTATGATTTTAAAGGAAAAGGGTTTACTTATACCCAACTCAGATTCAATAGAGACCTGAACAGTTGGCGATTGAACTTCAGCTGGGTTCCCTTCAGTGAACGTGCCTCCTGGAACTTTTTTATCGGTATTAAATCTGGTTTATTAAGTGATATCAAGTATGAGAAACAAAGCGAACCAAATAGGAGAAGATAGAACTCCTTTGAAAACAGTAGCAGAATATTAAACTCAATTATGAAAAAGCAAATCATAACCACGACTAAAGCTCCAGCACCATTGGGACCTTATAATCAAGCAATTAAAATAAATGAAACTTTATACATTTCAGGGCAAATTCCAATAATTGCTTCCACTATGGAATTATTTAATGGAACAATCAAAGAAGAAACACAATTAGTAATGCAACATCTTAAATCCATACTAGAAGCAGCTGGGATGGGGTTTAAGAATGTTGTAAAGTCTTCTATTTTCTTAGATGATATGGACAATTTTGGACAGGTGAACGAAGTTTATGGAAGCTACTTTGACGAAGCTACAGCACCTGCCAGGGAAACAGTCGCAGTAAAGACGTTACCCAAATCAGTTCGAATAGAAATTTCGATGATTGCTGTAGATTAGTTTTTTAGAAGTTTTCTTCTAATCGATTTTTGTGGTATTTAACCAACTCATCTATTGGTCTTTGGACTATTCTTCCCATTGTCAATCCTTTATTTGCTAATGCCTTTTCAATTTCATCTTTTAAGAAAAAAGAGATGGAGCCAATAAAATGGACAGGTACCTCTCTGGCATTTTGAAACTGTAAAATCTGATGGTTGATGAATCGCTTTAAACCTTTGGCAATTATCTCTTGAAAGACCTTATTGTTTTTGTGCTTAATCAAAAACTTAGAAAAGGTAGCCAAATACGTGTTCGGATTTTCTCTGCGGTAAATATTCTCTTTAATAGTATCCGGTGAGAGATCGAATTCTTTTTCAAATTCTTTTGCTAAATCCTTTGACATCGTTTTGAAATAATAGCTGCGAATAAGTTGTTTTCCGAAAAAGTTTCCACTACCCTCATCCATTAAAATATACCCCAGAGAAACAATGCGTTGTTCAATTTCTTCTCCATCAAAATAGGTACAGTTAGAACCTGTACCTAAAATGCACACAATTGATTTTTCCCCTGGCTTAGCAGCAGCATAAACCGCTGCATAAGTATCCTCCTTTATTATTTTTTTGGCATTGATAAAAATCTCATTAAATACTTTTAAGATTCTTTCCTGGGGTGATGCTACACCACATCCAGCTCCATAGAAATACAAATGAGTAATCTGCTCTCTGTTTTGAAATAAATCAAAGTTATTAATGATTCGCTCCTTGAGAATAGCACTTGAAAGTACCTGAGGATTCAACCCTAAAGTTTGCGTTTCAAATATAGTTTTTCCTTGTTTATCTACGGCAATCCAGTCTGTCTTGGTAGAACCACTATCAACAACTAAAATCATTTAGGTCAGAGATTATAGCTGATTAATATGCTTTGCTAAATCAATCAACTTATTGGAATATCCACACTCGTTATCATACCAAGAAATGATCTTGAAAAAACGAGAGTTTAATTCCATTCCTGCCCCTGCATCAAAAATTGAGGTACGAACATCTCCAATAAAGTCTTGAGAAACTACTGCTTCTTCTGTGTACCCTAAAATATTTTTCATATCAGTATCAGCATGCTTTTTCATCACACTTTTAATTTCCTCATATGAAGTATCCTTAGATAATTTAACTGTTAAATCAACAACAGAAACGTTTGCAGTAGGCACTCTAAATGCCATCCCAGTAAGCTTTCCTACTAAAGAAGGAATCACTTTAGTTACTGCTTTTGCTGCTCCTGTAGATGCAGGCATGATGTTTACCAGAGAACTACGTCCACCTCTAAAATCTTTTCTAGAAGGACCATCAACTGTAAATTGAGTAGCAGTAGTTGCATGAACGGTTGTCATCAAACCTTCTTCGATACCAAAATTGTCATTCAATACTTTGGCAATGGGAGCCAAACAGTTTGTTGTACATGAAGCATTAGAAACAATAGTTTGAGAAGCCTGAGCTTCAGAGTGATTTACACCCATTACAAACATGGGAGCATCAGCAGAAGGTGCCGAAATCACCACTTTCTTTGCTCCTCCATTAATATGGGCCTGAGCACTTTCAAGAGTAGTAAAAATCCCAGTACATTCAGCAACAACATCTGTATTCATCTCACCCCAACCGATAGCTGAAGGATCACGCTCTGCGGTGATTCGGATGTTTTGACCGTCAACGATTAGGCTTTTCCCACTCACTTCGATAGTGCCATCATATTTTCCATGTACAGAATCGTACTTTAATAAGTAAGCTAGGTGCTCAATTTCCAAAAGGTCATTGATCCCTACTACGGTTACATCACTCTGCTTCATCGCAGAACGAAATACCAGTCTACCTATTCTCCCAAATCCATTGATTCCAATTCTTATTGCCATTTTTAATTAATTTTAATTGTGTTTAAGTTTAAATTGTCAGTATATCCGATACTCGGATTAAATCTTTATTGATTTCAGATTTCCCTTTAATTGCTTTTTCAAAAGGGCTTAATATCATTTCTTCATTCTTTAACCCAACCATCATGTTGGATTTGCCATTTAAAAGTGATTCTACTGCGAATACACCCATTCTGGAAGCAAGTACACGATCAAAACAACTTGGGCTTCCTCCTCGTTGCATATGACCTAAAACAGAGACCCTTACATCGTAATAAGGTAAGTTTTTCTCTACATATTCTGCAATTTCAAATACGTTTTTTCCAGACTTATCTCCCTCAGCAATCACAACGATACTGGATGATTTTCCGGATTTTTCACTTCGTTTTAATGATTCTAATAAACGGTCAAGCCCCATATCTTCTTCTGGTATAAGAACTTCTTCTGCACCAGCACCAATTCCAGCGTTTAGGGCTATATGACCTGCGTCTCTTCCCATCACCTCTACAAAGAAAAGACGGTTATGAGAAATAGCAGTATCTCGTATTTTATCGATTGCTTCTATTACTGTATTTAGGGCTGTGTCATAACCAATAGTGTGGGTTGTGCCAAAAATATCGTTATCTATTGTACCTGGTATTCCCATAACAGGAACATTAAATTCAGATTGAAAAATCATGGCTCCTGTAAAAGTTCCATCTCCACCTATGACAACCAAACCATCAATATTATGCTTTTGAATAGTTTCAAAGGCTTTTTTTCTTCCATCAGGAGTTCTAAACTCTAGACAACGAGCAGACTTTAGGACTGTACCTCCCTTGTTAATGATGTTATTAACACCTCTTGCATTCATCACTTTCACTTTGTTGTCAATAAGACCTTGGTAACCTTGATAAATAGCAACACATTCTACTTTATAAAAAGCGGCTGATCTTACTACAGCTCTAACTGCAGCATTCATCCCTGGGGCATCTCCTCCTGAGGTTAATACTCCAATGCGTTTAATCGTTGTACTCATTTATTTAATTTCGCGGTAAATTTAAACATTATTAATACAGTACACTAGCCATGCAAGAAATTTTACAAAAATGTGATAAAATGTTATTTTTAAAAATGTAGTTTGATTTAAAATTGAAAATAACTTAATAGAAATCTTTATTTCAATTCTTATCAATAAACTTAATTTCCGTTTCTACACTTGAATCACTTACCATGGATTCTATTATTTCTGAACTATTTTTTTGGGATTTTATAATTTTCTGAATCAGATCTTCAAAGGTATTAAAGTCCACATCATAAGAAAGTCCAACTCCTTGTGTATAACCCAACTCATCACCTATATATCTAAATTCATTTTCTTTATTAAAGACCTTTGCTCTTAAGGAGCCTTCCTCATTTAAGATAAAATCAATTTGCACATTCCCTACTATCAAAGTCTGCTCTACCCCACCTACAGGCACCCCTATTTTTCCATTAAGTAAAATACGATCACTTATTTTTGTGGATAATGTAAATCCTAAGCGGTCCTCAGTAGCAATATCTAAAAGCGCACTCTTGTCACCTTGTAAGTAATCAATTCCAACTTTAAGTTTATCGTTTTCTTCTCCAATTAAATTGCTTACAATATCTGATGCTTTTTGATAAAGGTTATTCGTTATCCCTTGCATAGACACACTCACCTCATTAATGAAAATTCCTTGTGACAAAAGAGACAATGCTTGCAACTGACTCCTTTGAGGATCTGCCAAACGGTAATTGATTTCAGAAGCCACTGTTCCACTAGTATTGGGAAAATCAATTTCAAAAACGGGATCATCAGGTTTTAAAAGATTTCCTTGCAAACGTATTAGGACTTCTGTAGGAATACTCTTGTTAAAGTTTGGATTGTCTAGTAGTATCGCAGGATTTGCTCCTCCAGGAACACTATACACTGCCTCCAGATCCATTTGAGCTTCTAAGGGATTTCCTTCCCATACGATCGTACCTCCGGGTTTTACATTGAATTTTTTATCAATTACCCCTAGATTTTTAAAATTATAAATTCCATCATAGGTAATAAAATCTCCCCACATGTTGAATTTCCCATTGGTGTTGATTTCCATAAAAAGGTTACCTGCACCCCTACCACTTAAATAACTTCCTGTTTCTTGATCTATAACTATTTCAATAGAAGCATTGTTGGTAACATCCAATTCAAAATCTAATTCCAATCCGCTAATTTCTTTGAGCAGTTTTTCTTGGTCTGTACTACTTTTAATTTCGCGATTGTTTTTATCAATAAACTGAACAAAAGAGGAATCTGAAAGGCCATAATTTTCTGCCCATGGAATTTTAATAGCAGTTCCGGGTTCTGTTGCTCCTTGAAGGGAAATTTTTAAATTCTTAGTAGGGCCAGATAAACTTAATTTTCCATTTAAAAACCCTTGACCAAAAAATAGTGATTCCTCTAATTGCGGAGTATTTAGAAGCAACATTCTGCTTGATTCAATATTTAATTGGGTGCTCCAATTACGAAAATTAACATGAGAAAAGGTACCTCCAAGCGTTGCAGAAGTTTTTTCTTCTGTTTCAAACAAGTTCACGTCTCTAAATACAAAGTCTTGATTAGATAAACGAACATCGGTTTCGTTAGCCTGATAGTTAATATTTAAGTACGGGATACTGAATTGGGCATTTTGTAAAGAGAGTATTCCGTCATGCTTAAGTTCTTGAATTGGCCCCCAAAGGTTTACATCACCGGTTAATTTTCCTCCAATATTTTTAATAGCCTCTTTTCCTAGTGGGGATAGAAACCCAAGATTAAAATCATCAAAAGAAATATTCATATCAACTTTAGGATCATCCCAACCTTGCCATACCCCTTTTGCTGTGATTTCATTTTTAGAGCTTTTTGCTAAATTAAATTCTACTACATAAGCATTCATTAAAGTATTCCCACTCGCTTCAATTTCGAACTCCCCAAAATCTTGTTTGTTAATTTCCCAATCGGAAATATCTCCAGAAAATTCCAAACTATTTTGTTGTACGGAACGTAAAACATCCAATTTGAAATTGGCGTTTCCAGATTGATTAAATAAGCTGCTTTTTGAATTAATGTTTTCAAGTTTAAAATTCTGAATATCAACTTTTAATGCATATTGTTTAGGACTTAAATAACTCCCCTCTAAAGCAATAGCTTGCGAAGCTGAGATTGCTGAAAGAGAACTTATCACAGTCTCTTTAGTTTCCAAATTATAACTGATCTTTTGATTTTCAATATCTTCTGGATTAACTACCCAAGAATCTAGACCTAGCGGAAGAATTGATTTTTTAAGTCCAAAATGTGAGATTATATCCTCATCCATTGTATGGTAAAAATTAACCTCAAATGGTGTGTTTTCTTCTCCTTGCTTCGTAAACTCAGAGCGAAAATAAAGGGTGTCCTTCAATTCGGTACTAATCATTTGAAACGCTTTCCCTTTAAAGTAAGGATGCGATAGTTTATCAACGCTCAAAAAAGTGTTGTAAATCGGGTTATTCGTGTCAATTTGAAAATGAAGATTTTCCAGTTGTGCAGTGTCCCAGCGGAGCAGAGGAGCGTCTAATGTAATGTTAGAGTTTTTAATATCCGAATCAATTGTTCCCTTTAAAGAAATATTTTCTGAAATTGAAAAATCAGGATACAGAGCGTCGAGTAGTTTTTTATATAACTTCAAATTAAATGTTAATTCCTGACCCTTTTGAGTTTCTACAAAAGGTAAAAAAGGATAAACCTCATGTAATGTATGCTGAAAGAGGTACCTCAATTGTGAGGTTTTAAATTTACCTTTAGCGACACCTGAAATACAATCAGAATTTATTATTTCCAATTGGGTTTCCCCATCAACAAACCTTTGAGAAATTGTAATTGGATTTATATCAATGACCTCATTTTCATTTTTAATTTTTGCTGATGAAATTTTAATGGATCCACTCAAGTCATCAATATTTTGTCCCTTAAGTGTTCCGAGAATCACTCCTTGAAATTCACGTTTTCCTTGACCCAATCGAAGCCCTAAATGATTCAAATCCCATTTTGTAAGATTCGCAGCCAAGGTATATTCTGGGATCGTGTTGGAAAAATCAAAGAGTAGATCACTTTTTAATCCAACTAAGGAGTTCTCAACTCCCAACGTGTTTCGAATTTGACGTTTGTTGTAGTTTCCTTCTAAGGCAATATCAGAAAATTTATTATTGGGCGTTTCTATGTACATCCCTGCTATTTTCCAATCCAATTCTGGAGCTTCTTTTTCTGAAAGATCTCCATTTAATTCCAAAGCTCCCCCCCATTTCACTGCAGCTTTAGATCCCATAGGAGGAATTAATTTCATGGACTCAAAATCTGATTTTATAAAAAAAGTTTTCTCAGCTTTTTCAGAAAAGAAGACTCCAGAGTTAAAGAATCCACTTGTAATGAAATTCCCCCAACTATTATTTGAATTTAATGAGAAATCAATTTGATTTGCTTTTGATTCTATTCTTCCCTCAAATTGAATCCGTTCTATTTTCAAGTATTTGTTTATTCCTGCAAGTGATTTTATATTATCAGTTAACCGATCAGTTGAAACAGATGCTTCTTCTAGATTCAATTGCCAGGAGCTATTTTGATCTAAAAAATTTTGGACACTCAGTCCTCCTGAAAAATCAAACTCCTCATGATTCAACAAAAGGGATTCTACTTTTAAATCATTCAAAGCACCACTAACATAAAACTGTGCAGAGAATAAATTTAATTCCTCTCCCCATGATTTCCCAGTTAAAAAAGGACTCAAGTTCCATTGACTTTTTTGAACATTTAGCTCAAAACGACCTTTATTTAAAAAATCTTGAAAACTGTTATCTTTCCCATATAAACTTAAAGATCCCATCAAACTGTTTTCTTCTGCAAAAAGTTCCCATTCTTCTAATTCCAGAACTCCAGGATGATACAGCACCTTGGCTTTGGTTTTAATATTTTCTCCAAAAGGGGAATTTATTTTTCCATCCAAAAGGCTCAAGTTTAACGATAAAGTATCCCCTTTAAAAATTATTTTAGAAGCCTCAGCACCTAGATTAACTAGTTGAACTGCTTTATTTTCTGAATTTAAATCAGAGTAGGTAAATTGAGATTCAATTAATGATAGTTTTTCTACATTAAAAATCGACTCATTCTTCTTTGCTTTTACGTTCTTTAATTTTTGTACCAACACTTTCAATGAATGGAAAGTTTCATTTGGATATTTTTTGATATTTAGATAAACACCAGAAGCATCTAATTCATCAAAGTTGAAATCATTTTGTTGTAATCTATTTAAATCATAAAATGAAGCTCTAATTTTTTTAACATATGCTAGGGTATCATCATGATGATCACCGATGAAGACCCCAGATAATTCAAATTTTCCATTCCACTTAAGACTGATCTTATCAAAATTAATTTGCTGTTGAGTTGATTTCTCAAAGTTTTGAGTTATTTGTTTTAGAATACTTGATTGCACCCAAGAAGTAGAAATCAATAGCAAAATAGTCCCCAAAATTATTAGGAGACTTACTAAAAGGATTGCCGCTATTTTTTTACTTTTTTTGATACGAATCGTTTATTTTTGTAACGCTTTAAAAAACACTATGTTGCCTAATTTAGAACTTATTCTGGCTATTGAATCCTCTTGCGACGATACTGCAGCAGCAGTTTTGAGTGGACGAAAGGTCCTGTCCAACTGTATTGCTAATCAGTCCATTCACAAAACCTATGGTGGTGTTGTTCCTGAACTGGCATCGAGAGCACATCAATCCAAAATAATCCCTGTCGTAGACCAAGCATTAGTGCAAGCAAATATCGACAAAAATGAGCTAACCGCAATTGCTTATACCCAAGGACCCGGACTGATGGGTTCTCTACTTGTAGGAGGTGCATTTGCAAAGTCTTTGGCCATTGCATTAAACCTTCCGCTTATTCCTATAAATCATATGCAAGGTCATCTTTTAGTTCATTTCATAGAAGAAGAAGGGATTGAAACACCACAGTTTCCGTTTCTAGGTGTTACTGTTTCAGGAGGGCATACTCAGCTTGTATTGGTCAAGGATTATTTTAAAATGGAAGTTTTAGGCACTACACTAGATGATGCTATAGGCGAAGCTTTTGACAAATGTGGAAAACGGATGGGACTGGACTACCCTTCTGGTCCTCAAATAGATAAACTTGCCAGAACTGGAAATCCTAATAAATTTAACTTCCCTATTCCAAATATGAAGGGCTTTAATGTTAGTTATAGCGGAGTGAAAACAGCCTTCACAAACTTCATTCATAAAGAAACTCAAAACAATAGTAACTTTATAAACGAGAATCTAAACGATCTCTGTGCAAGTTTACAATATACTTTAGTTCAAATCATACTTAAAAAAATCGAGCAAGTTGCAAAAGCATATAACCTGAATCAAATTGTTATTGGTGGTGGAGTTGCGGCCAATTCAGAATTACGAAATCAATTAAGCAATAGAAAACAAAGCCATCAATGGAAAGTCTTTTTACCCCCATTGAAATATACTACAGATAACGCTGCTATGATAGGGATTGCAGCATTTTATAAGCTCCAAGAAAAACAATTTGGAGCGATTACTGACACTTCTCAAGCACGGTTAAAATATTAACTATGGTCTTATTTTTTGACAAAACACTTCGTGCTGACCTTCAAACTTTTTCATTTTCACAAGAAGAAAGCAAGCATTTAACTAAAGTGCTGAGAAAAAAAGTAGGAGACCCTATTTGCTTGACCAACGGTATGGGCTTGGAATGGCAGGGAGAATTAATTCAGATAGGATCTAGAGCAGCTCGGGCAAAAAGAGTAAAAGCATTTTTTCACACACCTCCTGCAAAACAAATTCATTTGGTAATTGCTCCAACCAAAAATAACAATCGCATGGAGTGGTTGATTGAAAAGTTGACTGAACTAGGTGTAACTTCAATTACTCCCCTAATATGTGCACATTCTGAGCGTAAAATCACAAAAGCACTTCGGTTTGAAAAAATCGCTATCGCTGCATTAAAACAATCTCAACAGTTTTTCCTTCCACAGATTCACCCCTTAATTCCTTTTTCAGAATACATTAAGGAAAATCCTGAGTCCTCATATATTGCGCACTGTGGATCTAGTCCCAAACAAAATCTTGCAACTTTTGACTTAAATAAAGACTCCGTTACCCTACTAATTGGTCCAGAAGGTGATTTTAGTTCAGAAGAAATCAACAGCGCAACAAAACTAGGATATATCCCAGTAAGTATTGGCTTTCAACGTTTTCGAACAGAAACTGCTGGACTCTTAGCCTGCCATACTGTATTTCTACAACAACAAACGAATTGAAGTTCTAAACTTTGCTATATTTAACCTATGAATGCAAAAGAAATCGCTAATGGAATCGTACGTGCTGTATTACAGCTCATCGGTATCAGTATTGTAGTCTGGCTTCTTATCCAGATAAAAACTCTTTTAATTTATATGCTAATTGCTGCAATCGTAAGTTTAATTGGCAGACCTATTAACAAGTTTTTAATGCATCGTTTAAAAATGCGAAGCATCTTGGCTTCAAGTATTACTATCGCATTTCTTTTATGGTTACTGATCAGTATCTTTTCACTTTTCGTACCCCTACTTGTTCAACAAGGTGAAAATTTATCTCTGTTGGATGTAGATCTTTTAAAAGAAAATATTCAAACCCTAATAGAAGAAATTAGTGTGTATTTTAATTTAGACAATAGTTTTTGGCAACAGCAATTTTCTGTAGACAACCTCTTTCAGAATGTTAATTTTGGTTTACTCCCAGAGCTTCTGAACCAAACATTAGAATTATTAGGTGGATTTACTATTGGCTTATTTTCCGTTGTGTTCATCTTGTTTTTTTTTCTAAAAGACAGTCATTTACAAGAAAAAATTATCTTAGGATTGGTTAACGATAATGTAACTGCTCGAGTAGAAAAATCAATCAATAAAACAAAGAATTTACTCTCTCGTTATTTCTTAGGTCTGCTTTTACAGATTAGTATTTTAATGATTATTTACAGTATTGTTTTAGCGGTGTTTAGTGTAGAAAACGCTTTTATCATTGCTTTTTTGTGCGCGTTACTAAACTTAATCCCCTATTTAGGTCCAATTATCAGCGGGGTATTGATGTTGCTTTTAACGATGAGTAGCTTTATAGGTTCCGATTTTAGCACTATTATACTTCCCAAAGCATCTTATGTGATGATTGGTTTTGTAATTGGACAATTGATTGACAATTTTTTCAGTCAGCCATTTATTTTTTCGAATAGCGTAAAATCGCATCCCCTTGAAATTTTTATTGTTATCCTTGCTTCTGGAACCTTACTGGGTCCTGTAGGGATGATCATCGCTATTCCTTTATACACTACAATTAAAGTTATTGCTCAAGAATTTCTGGCAGAAAATAAAATTGTTAAATCCCTAACCAAAAATTTTTAAACCTCAATCCTATGATTAAGTTTTTCTACTCCTTTCTACTTTTTACTCTGGTATCTTTCAGTGCACAAGCACAAAAACTAAACAGGACGGAACGAAAAATTGTTGATAAAGTTAAAAGCCTTGATGGATCAAGCCTCTCCTTTCTTGAGAAGGTTGTTAATATCAACAGCGGTACATTAAACCTAGAAGGAGTCAAAGAAGTAGGAACTGTTTTTGACCAAGCTTTTCAGGAGATTGGATTTCAAACGCAGTGGATTGATATGCCTGCTGAAATGAATCGAGCGGGACATTTATTTGCTTCAATTGAAGGAAAAAAAGGAAAAAAACTTTTACTCATAGGACATCTTGATACGGTCTTTGAAGAAAATAGTCCCTTCCAAACGTTTGAAAAGATTAACGATAGTATCGCTTATGGTCCTGGTGCTAATGATATGAAAGGCGGTGATGTAGTCGTTCTTTATGCGTTGAAAGCTTTAGCCGATTTAAATTTATTAAAAGATTCTTCTATTACGGTCGCCTTTACTGGAGATGAGGAAAGTACGGGAAAACCACTCTCTATTTCACGAAAAGATTTGATTGAAGCGGGAAAAAAAGCAGATATTGCTTTGGGATTTGAAAATGCAACAGGATTTAGCAACGCTACTATCGCGCGTCGAGGAGCCTCAGGCTGGAGCGTTGAAGTAGAAGGCAAACGTGCACATTCTTCAGGGGTATTCAATGATCGTGTAGGAGCAGGAGCAATTTTTGAAATGAGTAGAATTCTCAATGCATTTTACGAAGAAGTTCGTGGAGAAGAATATTTGACTTTTAATCCTGGAACCCTTTTAGGTGGAACTTTTGTTGATTATAACAAGCAAACCAGTAGCGGTGAAGTATTTGGAAAAACCAATGTAGTTGCACAAAAAGCGATTGTTAATGGTGGATTGCGATTTATCTCTGAAGAACAAAAAGAAACTGCTCGTGCAAAAATGCGGGAAATTGTTTCTAAAAACCTTCCTCAAACAAGTGCCACTATCAATTTCACAGACAGCTATCCTGCCATGGGTCCTACAGAGGGTAATGCAGCATTACTCAAAAAACTCAGTGATGTGAGTGAGGATTTAGGTTTTGGAGCAGTTTCTGGCTATGATCCTGGACGAAGAGGTGCTGCTGATATTTCTTTTGTAGCAGATTATGTAGATGGGCTAGATGGTTTGGGAACTATGGGAAAAGGGGCTCATACTCCACAAGAAACAGTCAATATTAAAACAATGAATGCTTTGATTCAGCGAACCGCTGTTTTGATCTATCGTTTAACTCGCTAGAACTATTTCTCTTTTTTTCTTTTCAACAATATGTTTTATAATTCTGTTGTTGGGATTCCAAAGCAACTTTAAATTCTCTTTTCAGATCAGTAATCAAATCTGCTGTTGATCTAATGTCATCTATTGCAGTTACCCCCTGCCCTGCAGACCATATTGTTTTCCATGCTTGAGCTTCTGCTTTAGCGGCATCTAATTCACTTCCAAAATCAATTTTTTTAGTCTGTGACCAAAGTTCCTCAGTAATGCCCATAGCCTCAAGGCTAGGTCGAAGAAAATTGGCATTAACACCAGAAACAGCAGCCGTATAGACAATATCCTCCGCTTTACTGTTAATGATCATTTCTTGATACTTTGGATCTGCCATACTTTCTTTTACGTTAATAAAACGTGTCCCCATGTAGGCTAGATTAGCACCCATTTGCAAGGCAGAAGCAATATCCTGACCTGTGCTAATACATCCAGAGAGTAATATCGTTTTCTTAAAAAAAGCTTTGATTTCATTTACCAAGGCCATCGGATTTAAAGCACCAGCGTGCCCTCCTGCTCCAGCAGCTACTAATATCAAACCATCAACACCAGCTTCAGCTGCTTTTTCTGCATGTCTTTTTTTAATAATATCATGGTACACTAAGCCCCCATAACTGTGAACTGCATTCACTAAGTCCGAAACAGCTCCTAAAGAAGTAATAATTAATGGAACTTTATGCTTAATACAAATTTCAAGATCTGGTTGTACTCTTGGATTTGTTGGATGAACAATCAGATTAACACCAAACGGAGCGGCTTTTTTACCCGTCTCTTTTTCAAAAGCTTCTAAAGCTTCTTTAATCTCAATAACCCATTCTTCAAAACCTTCTGTGGTTCGATGATTTAAAGCGGGGAAGGTTCCTACAATTCCGTTTTTACAGCATTCGATGACCAGTTGTGGTCCAGAAATTAAGAACATCGGAGCTGCAACAGCTGGCAAGCTCAATCGATCAAGAAAAGGTGGGTGCATATTTAATTTTTTAAAAGTAAGGTCCATTCAAATTCAAAGGTAGAAACTACATCCCCATTGGAATCTATCCCTTTAGAGGTTAGCCATAAGGTTTGTGGTTTTTGAGAAGAGGTCAATTCTTTCATAGCAACTGCAATTTTTTGTTCAGAATCACAAGAAAAACTAATCTTACCTCGTGCTTTTTTCGTAAAATTTGCTCGATTATTGAGAACCAACATTGAGATCTTTCGATTCGATTCATGTATGGCTTGCATGATTAATACTCCTGTTGTCAATTCAGCAGCCATACCTTGTACTGCCCAAAACATGGATTGAAATGGATTTTGATTAATCCATCTATGAACTACCCTAGCTTCACAATACGCTTCTTCAATTTTTTTGACTCGAATACCACACCACCATACAGAGGGTAGCCTAAAAAAAGTAAAAAGATTCAGCCTAGAGGGTGTAAACTCCATTTTAATGCATCAAAGATGAAGCTTCAATATACTCTAAATCAAATGCTTCCGCAACTTCTTTATAAACAACTTTTCCCTCAATAATATTCAGCCCCTTTTCTAAGGCTTTATTTTCAGCGCATGCTACTTTCCAACCTTTATTTGCTAATTGGAGAGCATAGCTTAGAGTAGCATTCGTTAAAGCAGTAGTTGAAGTATTTGGAACTGCACCGGGCATATTGGTTACCGCATAATGGATGATTCCTTCTTTAATCACAATAGGCGAATCGTGAGTGGTTGGTTCACTAGTTTCAAAACAGCCTCCTTGATCTATAGCAACATCGACTAGTACCGTCCCTGGCATCATCTTGGCTAGCATCTCTTTCCGAATTAATTTAGGGGCTTTAGACCCAGGAATAAGTACCGTACCAATTATAAGGTGTGAACGCATTAATTCTTGTTCGATAGTATAGGAATTAGAAAAAACTGGTGTAACATTAGCTGGCATTATACTTTCCAGTTCACGAAGTCGATTCAGATTGGTATCCAGAATTGTAACATTAGCTCCCAGCCCAGCGGCCATTCTGGCAGCTTCTGTTCCAGAAACCCCTCCGCCAATAACCATTACATTAGCAGGCTGTACTCCTGTAACTCCACCAAGAAGAATTCCAAACCCACCAAAAGGTTTTTCCAAATATTTTGCCCCTTCTTGAGTAGCCATTCGCCCTGCTACTTCAGACATAGGTATTAACAAGGGGAGTTTTCCATTTTCTTCAACCGTTTCGTAGGCTAAACAAATAGCTCTACTATCGATCATAGCCTTGGTCAATGTGGCGCTAGATGCAAAATGAAAATAGGTAAACAACAATTGACCAGCTTGTATCAGTTTGAACTCTTCCTCAATAGGCTCTTTAACTTTAATAATCATCTCAGACTGAGCATAGATCATTTCAATATTCGGAACTATCGAACAGCCTACGGCGAGGTATTCCTCGTCGGAAATACCACTGAGCAAACCTGCTCCTTTTTGAATGCTCAACTGATGTCCAGATCGAATAAGAGTTAATGCTCCTGCTGGAGTTAAACCTACTCTAGCTTCTTGAGATTTTATTTCTTTGGGGACCCCTATTTTCATTGGATATTTTGATTTGCTATTTATGGATACGAAGTTAAATGTTTAGGCCTACTAATTAAAATTTCATTCAACTAAAATTGAATTATCATTTATTAAATCCACCTGATTTCCTCACGAATTTAGGCAACAAAAAATCATTAAACGGAAACTAGTGAACAAAGAATTCTTTTTCAAGCTCGAATATAAATCCAAATGTAGAAGAGCTCTGGTTTTGAAAAACACATAAAAAAAACTCCACAAAAGTGGAGTTTTCATGGTGATCGCGACAGGATTCGAACCTGTGACCGTCTGCTTAGAAGGCAGATGCTCTATCCAGCTGAGCTACGCGACCTTTAATATTTTAATAGTACTTAAAAGGAATGTCTTTTAAAACATGTTTTGCTGAAAAACGAATATTTATATAAAATGTAAAAATACATCTTTTTAATCCCTTTCAAAGAACTGCGCAAAAATAGCTTTTATTGCTAAAATGCTGAAACTTATTTAAAATATTTTATCGTAAACTCAAATCAGATATAACCCTTCTTGTGTTTTCTTTTTTTTGAAAGCATGTTCTATGCTAAAACCCTGTCCTTTTCTCAACATTTTTATGAACTCTAAAAATTTAGGCAAAACCTTATTCTTTGGTTAGATCAGCTTTCAAAATTCTAAAGCATGGTGAGTCCAGTCAAATTAAATAGCATTCTATTCTGGACTTTTTTAGCCTTAAATAATGTTCTAAATAGGTGTGGAATACTTTAATAATGATTGTTCAGTATAAGAATTTGCTTTTGTTTTAGTATTTAAAAATTTGGGGCTTTAAGGTTATAGTTTTATGTTTGAGTATTATTAATCATAAATCAATCAAAATGAAAAAACTACTTGCTTTAAGTTTCATCTTATTCATGTTTGGCTTAAATGCTCAGAAGAAAAAAAATGGAAATATATACATTGAGCATCCGAACATCCAAATTGTAGAAAAATTTAATACTGCTTTTATATCTGGAGATAATGAAACTTTAAAAAATATGCTTTCTGAGGATTTTAAATGGTTTACTCCAAGTGACAGAACTCCGCGTAATTTATCACAACTCCTAAGCACCTCTACTTATCTGAGTAATAACGTTATCAACCTCGAAATAAAACACAGAGGGGGCTCATATCCAGACGTATTAGAATATGATCAAGATGGTATTTCAGATGTCAAAACCTATGAGAGAATGAGTGGTTATGATAAAAACACTGGAGTTGACTTGACCATGCCTAGATACGCTACTTTTAGAATAAATAAACAAGGTAAAATCATAAGAATGTGGGTCAATGATGATCAATTACTTTGGAAAAAGGCGCGAGAAGCTTATGGTACTCGAAAAAATGGTGTGATTTACAAAGACCATCCATTTATTTCAAATATTCGCTTAATGATTTCAGGATTAAAAGAAATGGATGTTGAAAAAATTCGTTCCTATTATAGCGATAATGCGATGATATATGATGTAATGAATTCTGGAGAATTTGAATACAAGACCTTAGATGAAGAGATGTCTAATCTTGAAAATGCTTTTAAAGCATTCGAAATTGTTTATCTTGAAGAAATTGGATATCCAGATGCACTGGCCTATGAAGGAGGAAATGTCGTAATTATTTCGTGGTTAAAAATGATAATTAAAAACAAAAAATCCGGAAAAACAGGAACTGTAATGCAGCACTTGCAACATACCTTAAATGAAGAAGGAAAAATTATACGAGAAGATTATTACTATAATCCTTCTCAATTTCCTCAATAAAATTTCAGTTATTCAGAGACTAAACCCTTCATCACTGAAGGGTTTTTTCTTTTATAATGCCAAAAAGATCTCTTTTTAAAATTTGGTATTCAATAGTGCTAAAAAACTTTCGATTCCCATAAGGTAATTTCCTACGCGAATATTTTCATTTGGACTATGCTGATTATTGTCGAGATTTACAGTGGGTACTCCTATGGCCGGCACACCCAATTCAGAAACAAAAGGTGAAATAGGAACCGACCCACCACTTGTTCGAATCACGACAGGCTTTTCACCATAGTATTTAGTAAAAAGTTTAGCCAACCATTTTCCTTCTTGGGATTCTGTGTCCGTTCTAAATGCTGGATATGCAACTTTAGCATTCATTTGAATGATTCGTTCAAAGCGCATCCGCTCTGCTTTTGAAGGGGTATGATCCAAAACTGTAAACCCTTGATCAGCAATGTGTTTTTTTACCTTTGCAATTAATTTAATAGGGTCGCTTTCAAGCACTAAACGAATATCCATTTCTGCTGTTGCTGTTGCAGGAATAATAGTACGAGCTTCTTCGCCTACCCAACCACTTTGCATCCCACGAATATTTAGGGAAGGATATTGTATTGATTCTTGATAGGTGGTGCCTACCAAGTCATTTCTTTTGATCTGAGTACGTTGTTTAATTGATTCCTCTTCTGAAGGGACTCCCTCAAGTATTCTTTTTGCTGCAGCATCTATTTTAATCCCTTCATAAAAACCTTGTATCAATACCCTACCTTGGTCATCTTTCATTGACGCCAATACTTTAGATAAGTCCAAAGCTGGGTTTGGAATATAATTTCCATAATGCCCGCTGTGCTGTGGCAATAAGGGTCCATATGTAGTCAATGTCAGTGATGCTATTCCGCGGTTTCCAAACACGAGAGTAGGCTTTCCTGAAGCATGAACAGGTCCATCTAAAATCAGTAACATATCTGCAACCAATCGATCCTTATATTTTTTAACAGCTTCTGGCAATCCAGGGGAACTTTGCTCTTCTTCAAAATCTAAAATTAATTTGACATTAAAAGCAGGGGATTGACCTTTACTTTTGATATATTTCAGAGCTGTGAGCAACATGACAAATGGTCCTTTATCATCTGAACTAGAGCGTGCAAAAATTCGATAATCATCTACCTCTGTTCCACTGAGTTTATCCCAACTGATTTCTTCGAATTCAGCTCCCTTAATCTCCTTTAAAACAGCTTCATAAGGATTTTTTTGATTCCACTTGGATGCATCTACAGCTTGACCATCTAAATGCATATAAAATGCCAAAGTTGGCTTTCCTTTTTCAACATTGAGATTTGCAAGTAAAAGAGGTAATGCTGAAGTCTCTAAAGTATTTACTTCAAAACCTAAACTCTGAAGCTGCATCTTAGCCCAAGCAATATTTGCTTCTATGTCCTCAGGTTTTGAAGCGTCATTTGGAAGCGCTAAAAAGGATTTAAATTCCTCCATACTTTTTAAGCCTATTGCTCTGGCTTCAGTCTCAAACTGACGTTGGGCCTGAACAAAGGTGAAATTTAGCAGCGTTATAATTAAAAAAGTAAGTATTGATCTCATGTGGATTGAATGTTTTAGAAGTAACTATAGGTTTGCATCAAATATATACAAACAAAAGTTTTTGAAAGATCTGTTTTTATCAAATTACTTTGTCTTAAAAGCATTTTGCGAATTAATCACTGTTATTTAGGTAAGTTTTCCATTAAAAAGCGGAGGCCATTTTTAGAAAAAATATTATCGATATCCTCATCACTATAACCTCGGTTAGAAAGGATTCCATCTAATTTTTGAAGGTCAGCGATTGTGTCAATATCGAAAGGACATTGCTCTTTACCAAAACCCCCATCTAAATCTGATCCAATCATTACGTGGTTTGAATTCCCTGCTAGTTGACATATATGATCGATGTGATTTACAATAGTTTCCAAATTTAATCCACTTTGTTTGGGATCTGTAATGCCCCGCTTCCAATTAGTTAACATCATCCAAGCATCGAAGGCCATTCCAATAACAGCATTACGTTCCAATAAGGCTTTAATCTGATGATCGCTAAACTGTCGCTCATTTGGCACCCATTTTCGAACATTACTATGACTTGCCCATATAGGACCCTGATAAAATTCCAATACTTCCCAAAAACTTTGATCACATAAATGAGTAGCATCCAAGATAAGTTGGAGCTCAGTAATTTCTTTCAATAAAGTCTTTCCCTTGACTCCTATACTTCCACTTGAATCTGTTCCAAAAGCATAGGTTCCGGGACCATAATGTGCAGGTCCAATAGCGCGTAAGCCTTCTTGGTACATTTGATGTAAATGTTCCATAGAAACTATGGAATCGGCACCCTCCAAACTTAGTACATAGCCAATTGGAGTTTTATCTGCCTCTAGTTCCCATTGAGATAAATGGTCTGTTAATTCACTTTTGGTTTTAATTTGAATCAGTTGTTGATCTAATTCCATAGCCCGATACCAAGCCAATTGGCCTTGGGTTTGTGCCCAAGCCTGTTCGGGTGAGTTCCATCCAGGAAGTTTGTTCTCCGGTTTAACAAAACGTGCGATCAATGTTGCTACACACAAACCGATATTTCCATAGCGCATAGAGGGAAACGAAACCACTCCATTTTCGCGATCGGGCAGATCTGTCATGCCTGATTCCAAGGCTCGAATCTGAGAGACTTCCATCCTAAAATCCCGATTCCATTCTAGGGCATTCATAGACAAGTCTAAATGGGCATCAAAAATAAACTTCATGAATTCAAATCAATTTGATAATCTCTAGCTTCAACATCCCAATATCCCGTTTGCATATTGTCTTCAACTGTATAGACTCTGTTATATTTGGCAACTGTAGGGCAAATATGATAAGGTAAAGCATAAAACAGATCCCCAACTTTAAAATCATTGGGTTCATCGTAAAATACTATGAGGTGTTCCTCACTCTGGCCTTTATGAATTGCATTTTCCATCCCCAATATCGTCACACGAGGTAAGGGCATCTCAGAAGCAACTGCTTTGTGCCCTAGATCAAAACAATAGGTATTGGTATTCGGCTTGCTAATTAAACGGGTTATCAAAACCGCAGCATTCAAGAAAGGAGATTCTTTCCAGATTTTTTTATAACCCAAATCCCATAGTAGTGTCGTTCCAGGGCTTAATAATGTCTTTTTTTGCAATGAGTGAGGATAAAAACTCGGTGATCCTCCAGAAATAATATGGGGCACTACTCCACCAGCAGCTTCAATTTGCGAAATTAATTCCTTAACAGGTTTAAAATCATCATTGCATTTGGCGATGCGGTCTTGTAAATCTTCCGGGCGAATGTGTCCATCGTATACATGCAGGCCTGAAAACGAAACTCTTGGAATACGTATCATTGCCCTATAAAGAGACAAGGCTTTTTCTGGAATAATCCCTGTTCGATTCATTCCATTATTGATGTCTATCCATAAGTTGATATTTTCGTCTGCCTCTTTTGTTAACTCAGAAAACAGATTCAAAGAATCTAAATTATCTACCAATGTAGCACAATGAATATGAGGATATTCTTTTTGCCATTTTAAAAACTGTCTGGCTTTCTCTGGTGTTGGTTGATGTGCAAGCAAAATTAGATCAACACCACAGTCTAATAAGAGCTTCATTTCAGCGAGTGTAGCACATTTAAACTGAAGAATTCCCGCTTGCATTTGAAGCTTAATGACCGCTGACATTTTATGAGTTTTTACATGAGGAATTAATCGTTCTACTCCTCCCGCAATTCGAATCATAGAATCAATATTTTTTTGAACTCGATCCGGATACACTAAAAGTCCTGGTGTCAATAATTTTGATTCATCTCTAACCTTAAAATCGTGTAGCATAACAACGCATTATGTTTCCAATAAAAAATGTGCTTCGATTTCTACTGCGATATTTTGTGGGAGAGACATCCCAACAGCGCTTCGAACACCAATCCCATTTTCTTCTCCAAAAACTTCAGCCATCAATTCGCTAAATCCATTGATTACATAGGGATGTTCTTCAAATTCTGGAGTTGCATTGACCATACCCAAAACCTTGATAACACACTCGATGCGCAGTTTGGGTTCCAAATGAGTCACCAAAGTTGAAAGCATGGTGAGCCCTACTTGACGTGCTGCCTTTTTTCCCTGATCTCGATCTAGAGTCCCTCCTACTTTACCCGTCATCAAACTACGGTCATTGAGAATTGGACCTTGACCAGAAACATACAAATAATTCCCAACCACAAGGAGCGGTCTATATACTCCTAAAGGAGCTGGTGCCGGAGGCAACACCAATCCCATTTCTTTTATTCGTTCTGAAATTGATATACTCATTTGCTAAATAAATTGATTTAAAATTAAAACACCAATCAAACCACTTATACCAATAGACGTTTCCATTACAGTCCAAGTGGATAATGTTTCTTTTACATTAAGGTTGAAATATTCTTTAAACAGCCAAAAACCGCTATCATTCACGTGAGAGAGCATCAAACTGCCTGAACCTATTGCCAATACCATCAACTCTGGACTAACACCTGTAGACTGAACCAAGGGAAGTACTATCCCTGCTGTAGTCAGCCCAGCCACTGTTGCAGATCCTACAGAAAAACGAATTAATGTAGCAATCAACCATCCAATGAGTAATGGTGACATGGAAGTAATTTGCAACAAATTTCCAATGTATTCACTCACTCCACTATCTATTAGAATCTGTTTCAAAGATCCCGCACCAGCAATAATTAAAAGCACCATTGTGATTCCGGAAACAGCTTTGCTATATATTTTCATAACCCCATCCATGTTCATGCCTCGCGCAATACCAAGGGTGTAAGTTCCTACTAAAACAGTAAGAAGCAACGCAATTACAGGATTTCCGATAAACTTTATTACAGAAAACCATATGCCTTCCAGTTTAAAAAAGGTGAGGATCAAGGTTGAAAAAGCGATCAAAATAACTGGTAAAAGTGCAGTCAGTAAACTGTTGGTAAAACTTGGTAATTCTTCTTCAGAAAAAACTTTGGTTGACATAAACTCTTTTAAAGGTTTTGCCTCTACTTTAGGAATAAATTTCGTTAAAACAGGCCCAGAAATTAAAATCGCTGGAATCGCAACAATCACTCCGTAAATTAACGTTTTACCCATGTCTGCCTCAAACATTACCGCTAAGGCTGTAGGAGCGGGATGTGGGGGTAGGAAACCATGGGTTACAGATAAAGCCGCCAGCATGGGTAATGCTATGGAGATCAGTGAAAGACCTGTTGCTGCAGCTACAGTAAAAACAAGAGGAACTAGAATGACAAAACCTACTGAATAAAACATAGTTACACCAACAATAAAGCCAGTCAACATAACTGCAATTCGTGTGTTTTTTACACCAAAAATTTCGATTAAACCGTTGGTTATTTTTTGTGCCGCACCACTATCAGCTACTAGTTTTCCGAGCATTGCTCCTAGTCCAAGAATCATGACTAAGAACCCAAGGGTGTTTCCTATTCCTTTTTCAATAGATTGTACTATAGCATTGAGTTCCATGCCTTGCCCAACTCCTATTGATAGTCCAACAAGGATAAAAGCAATGAAAGCATTGAGTCGGACAACTAAAATTAAAATGAATAAAAGGAGAATTCCGAGGGATATTATAACTAATGGCATACGTAAAAATAGAAAAGTTAATCGGATTTAAGCATTGATCCAAAAAAAGTATGGTAAAAGATTTTTCTAATTATTTTTAGGTCGAAATCTTTTTTAAAATCTATTGATTAAAAGATCCCATAGTGATGTAAATCAATAAAGTTACCAGACACAAGAAAATGGAAAAAGGCTTAGTATATTTCCAATGCTCCATAGTAACAAGTTTGAGATCCTTGATTCTAAACTGATTTTCATTTGGATAATAGTGGGAAATAAGAAACATTATAGCAAGGTTAATCAAAAACTCTATTCCCCAAATATGAACAAAATGAATTCCAGTATCAAAAACAAATGTGGTTAGAACATAGAAGGTCAGGCCGACAAACAAAGCTACTTTTGCTGCCAATGCTGAAATATGCTTTGTAAAAAAACCAGCTAACATAATAGACGCTATAGGAATAAAAAAGATCCCGTTTAATTGCTGGAGCATTTGATATAATCCCTCTGGTGCCCTAGCTACAAAAGGGGCAACCAAAATAGCAAATACAGCCAGTACGGCAGAGGTGAGTTTCCCTACAAAAACGAGTTTTTTATCTGAAGCATTGGGATTAAAATGTCTTTTATACAAATCCAAACTAAAAATTGTAGCAGAGCTATTTAATACACTATTAAAAGTACTAAGTACTGCTCCCATAACAATAGCAGCAAAAAGTCCTACAAAACTTGCTGGAAGTACTTTTTTTATAATCTCAGGATAGATCATGTCTTGACTTGAATACATGCTGTCTCCGAAATAATAAAATCCAATGACCCCCGGTAAAATAATAACCAAGGGAATGAATATTTTGAGTAAACCCGTAAACAATAACCCTTTTTGAGCTTCTTTTAAATTTTTAGCCCCCAAAGCACGTTGTATAATGGTCTGATTCATACACCAAAAATAGATTTGATTAACAATGAGACCCGTAAAAAGTACTTCGAATGGGAGGACAGAATCTCGTTCTCCAATCACATTAAATTTTTTAGGTGCGAATTCATAAACTTTTGATAAACCATCTAAAGGATTTCCATCTCCAATACTCATTAAAGCTAATAAAGGAACAGCTAAACCACCGATTAATAAACCATAACCATTTATGGTATCAGAAAATGCAACAGCTTTCAATCCACCTAAAATAGCATAAAGTGACCCTATCAAGCCTACGGCAATTACTGTGATCAGTAGTGCATCATCTTTTGATACATTGAGCAAATCAGAAATATTAAAAATACTCTCCAAATTGATAGCCCCTGTGTACAAAACAATTGGAAGTAAAGTGACCACAAAGGAAATCATCAGGAAAAAGGCAACATAAGATCTGAGAACTCCGTCAAATCTGTTTTCTAGATACTGAGGGATGGTACTTAATCCCATTTTTAAATATTTTGGAATAAAATAGACCGCTGCAACAATCAATGCCAAGGCCGATGTTACCTCCCAACCAATCACAATAAAGCCATTTTTATAGGAAGAGCCGTTCATACCAATAAGGTGTTCTGTAGAAATATTAGTAAGTAACATAGAGCCAGCAATTACTATACCCGTTAAACTTCTTCCACCTAAAAAATAGCCATCTTGAGAACCTAATTTTTCCTTTCGTAAGCGATACCAAGCATAAAGTGCCACAAATAAAGTATAAACAAGAAAAGTGATGAATGTAAACATAGAATTAATTGATTTCGGAAAGTGACACAGTTCTATTCTCTAGTTGAGACTTCTTTGCAGCAAGACTAATAATTAAAGATTTAAGTCCATCCCGCTGTGTAACTTCTGGTTCTAAATCCTGCGTTAGACTTTTAACAAAAACATCTAGGATATTGAAATAAGATTCTTTGTAGCGCTCAATAAAAAATTTTAAAGGCTTTGGATAATGAAAGCCATTTGAATTAGCACTATAAACAGTATCCTCTGATTTATTTCCAGTTGCTAATAAGCCTTGATCTCCAAAAACTTCAACCCGTTGGTCATAACCGTAAGTGCTGTTTCTACTATTCTCTATTGTTGCAAAACTACCATTCTGAAACTTCAAAACACTTATCGCAGTATCAACATCGTCAACGGATTTAAGGGGCAACTTACCAAATATTGTGGCTGCAGTATAAATTTCTGAAACTTCACTTTCCATGAGGTGTCTAGCTAAATCAAAATCATGAATCGCCATATCTAAAAATAATCCTCCAGAGGTTTTAATATAGTCCATAGGCGGAGGTCCAGGATCTCTGCTAATCAATCTAAGCGAGTGGATGTTACCCAAACGTTGATCGGTTAACTCTTGCTTGATTTTCAAAATATTAGGATCGTAACGTCTATTAAATCCAAGCATGAATTTAATCCCAGCTTTATCTACTAAACTTTTAATATGCTGAACATTATCAAGTGTCAAATCGATCGGTTTTTCGCAAAAGATATGCTTTCCGGCAGCAATGGCTAATTGGAGGTGTTCAAAATGAAGGGCAGTGGGTGATGCAATAATGACAGCATCCATAGACACTTTTTCAAGCATTTTTTTAAAAGAAGTAAATAATAAATTGACCCCCATGTTAGCTGCGAAACGCAAACTTTGCTCAGTGGCACTACAAGCAGCGACTATTTGCGCATCAGGAATACGTTGCTGGATGTTTTGAATATGCACCTGCCCTATTCTTCCCAGTCCAACAATCCCTATTTTAATCATACAATCGCTTCTCTTCTTTCTGTAAAGACATTAAAACAGTAACTGATTAGGTAAATATTTAGCAATTAGATCTTCATAATAAGGTCTCAATGCTTTAGCATCAGGCGGAACGGGTACTTTAGAGTATAAATCATAAGGATTGAATTTTTTTACCCATTCAAAATTCTCATGATCTTCTTTATTCATCAAATGTGAATACGCCTCTTCGCGATGCTGTGCATAAAAAGAATGGTATCGAATCATGTAAAGAGCTGGCTTTGGAAGATAGTCTTTCATAACATGATACAGATATTCGTCATGACCCCAACTCATTTTTACTTGATCTAACCCACAATTTTCGGTATAGACTCCAAATTTAGTGTTGTATCTTTCATCTGAAATGTCTGGATTCTGATCAAAAAACTCAGAATAAACAATCTTATTTGAAAACTGACAACCCACTGGATAAGTATCTCCCACAACGGCCCATTGTGGTTCTCCATAGAGACATAAAACTTTTCCTAAGTCGTGAATTAGACCTGTTAAAACAAACCAATCTGGATGTCCATCCTGACGTATTGCTTCGGCTGTTTGAAGTAAATGCTGCAATTGATCTAATTCAATATCTGGATCACTGTCATCTACCAATGTATTGAGATAATCTAAGGCATCCCAAACTGACATTTTGCGTTTATCTAAGCTTAAAAATTCCTCTTGTTTTGAAACTACAAAATCATAGGACTGAAACTGATGATTGATTCTGTAAAACTCTCTGACAAGAGCATCTCTTGGAGAATCATTGTAATTTCTATAGTCTTCTTTTTGTTTTTTATTCGGTTCGGGATAGCGTTTTAATAAGTCATTTTCCCAATCGTCCAAATCTTTTAAAGGCTTGTTGGAATCCATTTTATATGTTTTTAAAAATTATAATCTTTCTTCTCTTAGATTCATTTTCAAATAGGTTAATGATCTTTGTTTTTATCTATGTGTTTGAAAAACAGAGAACATAAACTACCGATTACTAAATTAGAATATTCTTTCAAGAATAAGTAGTTTTATAAAAAGAAAAAAATGAATAGAAAATCCTTCATTAAAACATCTGCTCTGGGTGTTTTAGCTATAAACACCTTTCCTGATCTAACATTAGGTATCAAGAAATCTTTTTCTAATCTTAAAATTAGCATTACTCCGTGGTCTTTGATGAGAACTGGATTCGGAGGAGACGATCCTCAAGGAATAAATGTATTTGATTATCCTCATATTGCTAAATCTCTTGGTTTTGATTTTATCGATCACGAAATGTTTCACTTTCCTCCAAATCTAAAGGAACAAGACATTGAACGTATGAATCTATCAATGGAGAAGGCTGCTGTTAAGAGTGCTGTAATGCTTACAGGAGGTGTAGGAGATATTGGCGATGCAGATCCCCTCAAAAGGAAACAAGCCCTGATTACTTACAAGTCATGGATAGATGTAGCTCAGAAATTAGGATGTAAGGCACTTAGAAACGTCTGTGGGGAATCCATTAGCATCCCACACAAAGAAAAACTCAAACATGCTATTGAGGGTGTAAACGAATTGGGAGATTATGCCGGTTCAAAAGGTTTGGATCTTTTGATCGAAAACCATAACGGTTATTCCTCTGATCCAGAATGGATGACTACTCTTATGGAATCTGTCAATCTCAAAAATGTTGGGATTTTAGGTGATTTTACGAACTGGACCTTAGAAAGAAATCCGGACACTTTTTATCCTGACCCATATAAAGGAATTGAATTGTTAAGCCCATACATTAGAGCTGTAAGTGCAAAATCTGAGAACTTTTTCGAAGATGGTGAAGAAACTACTATAGACTACCAACGTATGTTTGATGTACTTAAAAAAGCTCCTCAATTGGAGTTTGCTGGGGTAGAATATTTTGGAAAAGAGATCCCTAGAAGTCAAGGAGTAGTGAAAACAAAAATGTTAATTGAAAAAGTGATTAAAAACTGAAATCCTTTTTTTCTAATTCGTTCTAAAGGCATAGACCCCCGAACTGGATTGGTTTCCGTTTGCATCTATAGCGATGATCTTCCAATAATAGGTTTTATTGTTTTCTACCTCTACCTCTACTATTGTTTCTTGGGATGCATACTCAATCTCATTGTTTAGCGTAGTTGCATCAGTTTGATCTAAATACACTTCAAATCTGATCAGGTCTTGGTCCACATCGGAAGCTGTCCAGTTTAAGTTGATTAGATTATTGATATCCGGAGTTACGTTCGCTCCAGAACGAGGTGAGATTAATTCTGCAGGGAAAGGTGCATAATTCACTGTAGCATTCCCTGCTAAATAAAACTTCCACTGCGTACTCTCCGTAGGAATCGAACCTTCTTCTCCTATACTTCTCACGATCCAGCTGTAGGGCTCTGCCTTGGTCAGTGCTATGGTTGTTTGATTGGTTGAGGAAGTAAAGGTTTGAGTGGATTGTGCCAGTAAATTAGTCACCACTACTTCATAAGACAAGGCATCTGTTGCTGCAGACCAACTAAAATCAACATTACTTTGGGTATCGTTGATCGAGCTTCCATCTAAGCAGGTCTGGTCATTGGCAGGACTCAGTAATATTGCCACTCCAGGATCTACTGGAACAGGCTCTTTAGCGCAGCCGATGAGTTGTAAGATTAAAATTCCGATAAGTAACTGTATTGTTTTCATCCTTATTCTTTAATCACTTGTATAGATTGATCCAAGGTTTGGCCTTTAACTTTGATAATGTAAACCCCTTGTTTGTAGTTCGCTGTTTCCAGAGTATGGTTTCTAACTCCAAAGGGTAAAGAGATTGTCTGGTAGTCAATAAGCTGCCCGTTAGGCGCGTAAACTCCTAATTCGATAAGATTATCTTGTCCCCCAATATAGAGTTGTAATTGCTCTTTAAATGGGTTGGGAGCATATTTAACCTCGTAAGAGTTCAGATAACTGTTTTGGAAAAGACCCTGACATTCAATACCTGTAGATATAGAGATGTTATTAATTCCTTTTTCTAATTGAACGGTATACTTCCCGCTATTTGTTTGGGTAGTTTTCCCATTTTGAGTTATTTGATAGGTTGTTCCCCCGCTTAAAGCAAAACTAACAGTTTGATCCTGTTTGTTCAATAAACTACTCACTAGCAAAGGATCTGGCTCGACAATGGTAA
>Ga0209653_1000230_pt1 | contig 50167 bp, 31 predicted proteins | sample SaaInl6LU_22_DNA_FD_184644 | JGI IMG/M metagenome (GOLD analysis project Ga0209653, IMG submission 184644) | Marine microbial communities from expanding oxygen minimum zones in the Saanich Inlet - ESP_116LU_22_DNA (SPAdes) (version 2) | ecosystem: Environmental > Aquatic > Marine > Intertidal... | reverse complement strand
CGGTAACTATTACCCCTACTCAATCAATCACCCCAACATTAACACCATCTGTTTCTATTACTCCAACACAAACATTAACTCCAACTCAGTCGATTACACCGACTATTACGGTGACACCAACATCAACAGTCACTCCGACTGTGACTATCACTCCAACGTTATCTGTTACTCCGTCAATTTCTAATACTCCAGGTGTTACGGTTTCACCTACACCTACAATAACGCCAACTAATAGTGTAACCCCAAGTATCACCCCTACTCAATCTATTACGCCGACAGTAACAATCACACCCACCCAATCGGTAACGATAACACCAACACAAAGTATTACCCCCACAGTAACTATTACCCCAACTCAATCAGTTACTCCGACTGTATCTATCACTCCAACATCTACGGTTACACCGTCAGTAACTATTACACCTACTCAATCAATCACCCCAACAACTTCGGTTACACCAACACAAACTATTACTCCTACAGTTACAATAACTCCATCACAAACAATTACTCCAACATCTTCAGTAACTCCGACAGTAACAATCACCCCAACTCAAAGTATAACACCAACAACTACGATTACGCCAACTCAAAGTGTGACACCAACTGTATCTATTACACCTACCCCAACACAGACATTAACACCGACACCATCTATCACTCCGTCGTTACCTGACAACAATTACTTATTACAGGAAAATTTGGCGTTGATACAACAGGAAGATGGTAGTGCAATTATCATTGAACAAAACCCAACAATTAACCTACAATCAGTTTATTATCCTGGTTCGGTTAAAGCCGATTATTACATGACCTTGACTTCAGTATTAGATTGTGATATTGAATTATCATTTACAGATACAATCTTAACTACAGGTTCTCCGATTACAAATAACGTATCTGTAATAGTCCCTCAAGGTCAGTTGTCAGGATACAAACATACGGTATTGGGTGATGACTATGCTGGGTTGATTGGAAGTTCATCATTTAGTTCGTTAGTATTATCAACTACAGGTTGCACCACTCCTGATTTAGAAATCTTTACAGGTTCTACGTATGGGGCTTCTCCAACTCCGTCATTAACACCTACAAATACGACAACACCATCTATTAGTGTTACACCTTCAATCACCCCACCTTCAGTTGTGTCCTCTAACTTACTTGTAAACTTAGATGCTTATAATCTTAGTTCTTATCCGGGAAGTGGAACTACTTGGACTGATTTACAAGGAAATAATAATGCTACATTAATCAATGGACCTACTTACAATGCAACATATAGGTCAATTGTTACTGATGGTATTAATGATTACATTTTTATTGATAGGGTTGCCGGTACCGGTAATGCAACACAATCATTCACTTATGAGTTGTGGGTTAATCCTAACGATAATGATGGTAACATTATGTCAATGTCAGTATCTAATCCTCAAACTGCATGGAACATGCCACCAATAGCCGCTGAGTCAGGTAGATTCAGAGGTAAAATATGGCAAAATAATGCCCTTTATTCTACCACAACTTTCACTCAGGGACAATGGTATCAGGTGGTATTAGTTTGGGACTACTCAAACTCAACACAAAGTTTATATATTAATGGGGTATTGAACGATTCTCAAACAAGTATTTCTTATGAATCAAGTGGTCAAGATAATTTCATATTCTTAGGTCAACAAAATCCAGGTGCCGACAATACGGGATATTTTGATGGTGAGTATGGTGTGGTGAGATTATATAACACAGCCTTAAATTCAACTCAAATTTTAACTAACTATAATGGTACGGTTAATAATTACATACTACCATCACCAACCCCTTCAGTTACCCCAACTAATACAGTAACACCTACATCATCAATAACTCCAACATCGTCAGTGACACCAACTAATACGATTACTCCAACATCATCAGTGGAACCTACAAGAACGGTAACCCCAACATCATCTATCACGCCTACTCCAACTAACAGTGTAACACCAACAATTACACCCTCAGTAACACCAACTAATACCACTACACCTACATTAACACCGACTAACACTCCTACAAATACACCAACAGCATCTGTAACTCCAACACCGACCCCATCCGCAGCATCTCTTCTTAGTTGTTATGTCGCAGGACCTTTAACTGCCGATACCAGTAATGGGGCAGTATTCGATAGAAGTATAAATGTTAGTGGTGTGTTAGAAGTTATAGCCGGCGCGGTTGGTGGTAATGTTGCGGTACCTGATGAATTCTCTAAAAAAGTGGCTCGTTCGTTCCAATTAATAATGGACCCGTCAGCATCGGGAATTAATTTGTCATATCAAAATAATTTAGTGGCAACATTAAGAGGTGATGTAGGTACAATACACGAAGGATTACCCACAGCTCAAAGAGTTGGATATGGTAATGGAGACGACTACGACCCTAATTGGTTAACCGATGAAGGTATATCAGGATATACAGGATATCAAGAATTCTTAGATACCCACGTAGTTAATGACATGGTATGGTACCAAAGTGGTTCCACAAGTGGTGATACTGTAATATCTGAGGTATTTGAACATATTTTCCATACCGTTCACTTATTTGGTATTATGGGTGCAGTTCCAGGGTCATCAACTGCAGTAAATTGGATGGCGGAAGAAAACCCAAATTGGCAAACGACTAACCTACACTTATCTATGAAACAAGCCATTGATAATGGTATGTACGACCCTAGTGGTTACGCACCTGATTGGAGTGGGGATACAGGTCAAGCTCAAGTGGCATATAAAGAGTATATGTACTTATTAAACTTCGGTATGTGGGAAATGTCCGAGTTTTGGGATGGTGGGTCATTATCTCCAGAATGGAATGATAATATGAGAACTCCATCAGGAATTCAAACAAATAATATTTTAGGTTATAACTTATTTAATTCTTATTTCGCACCAGTTTTAACTAAACCAAGTTTTGTAACACTAAGAAACATTTTCCAAGATAACGGAGGTGGGGTTTCTGGATATGTTGCGGATGATTGTATAACACCAACTCCAACACCTACATTAACACCGACTAACACTCCTACAGGAACTCCACCTGTAACACCAACACCGTCTTCAAGTGTGATATCTTCATCAGTATGGCAAATGAGGAGAATTAGTAATTTTGGTGATTGTTCAATAGACGGAACTGTTTACCGAGCAAATAATACGTTAAATGCGGTCTCTTCAGAATACATAAAAGGTGCGGATGGTTTCTGTTACTTAGTGGTTAATGAATCACCTGGTACGGTAAATGTAACTATGTCAGAAGGCCCATATTTAGAATGTTCATCATGTTTGTAATGTAATTCAAATAAAAACAATATTTATAAAATAAAAAGATATGCCAAACTTACCAATCTCTCAATTACCCGAATCGTTATCAGGAAGTCCTGATTCGTTAATGGTTATCGTAAACTACGATATAGTTCCTTCAGGAGTAACGTATTCAATACCTTTCTCAGCGTTAACTTCACAATTTAACCCAACACCTGTGAACCAACCTGTTTATGGTTTATTTGCCCAAACAGGTGATAGTCAGGTAGTTAGTGGAACATCTGTTGAAAGTTCATTAATTGGTGGTGGTGTTGGTTCATTATCCATACCCGCAAACGGTTTTAGTATTGGTGATAGTTTTAGGGCCGATTTTGGTGGGTTACTATCTTCTAAAAATAATGACACCATAAGAATTAGAGTAAAAGCAGGTTCAGCAATATTAGCAGATAGTGGAGTTCAAACAATGACAGCGGCTGTTGATGATGTTTATCAATTTTCAGTAAACTTTACAGTTAGAAAACTAGGAGGTCCCGGAGTATCATCTATTGTTTCTCTTGGTGTGTTTCATACTACAAAACAATCTAATGGTGCCCCTCAAGGTTTTGCTTTTAATACAGTTAATAATACGACATTTGATACTACAATTAATAACACATTGGAGGTTACAGTCGAGTTTAGTTCTAATAGTCCTGATAATTCAATTTATACTGATATATTTGCTTTAAATAAAATTTACTAATGGAATTCTTCATAAAACAACATAGTGAACTCCCAATCTTAAAAATGGAGGTTGTCCGTGATGGTCGAACAGATTCATGGAAAACTTTTGATGCGGATTTGGATAATGCAACTATCCGATTTTCTATGAAAGAAGAGGCAACAGGAATTCCAAAGATTGTTATGAATAACGCATTCATCACAGAAAAATTACAAGACAACCCTGATGTACCTGCAGAATATTACATCTACTATAAGTGGTTGAGTAGAGACACAAAACGAAAAGGTCGTTACATTGGTGAGTTTTCAATCATCAATTCAATGGGTGAACTAATTGCACCAATCAGAGAAAATCTTTACATCAATATCATTTGACAAGACCAAGATTCATTCTTATCATTTCCATAGTATAAATGTCAAAGAGTAATCACATCATTACGATGTGAGTATAATGTCTCAGACGAAAAAAAAATATTATGGTATCACAAGATGTAATCGAAGAATTCCTCTTAGGCGAGGACCCTGAAAAATACATTGTAGCGTTAGAATACGACTACCGTTCAGGAAAAATTTTCAAAGTAATTCAAGACCCTATTCAGGGTAAGCAAATCAAATCAGACACATTCATTCCTTTTGCGTGGGTTGGTGACCTTCATGGTAAGAGATTCTATGGTGGTTCCAAAGCTGCTCAAAAACAAGCAATGTCCACTCACGGTATTCTTATTGAGAAGTTGGATACTCACGGAGATGAAAGAATGGAGAAAGGTTTGAAATATATGGTTAAAACCACAAAGTCATACTCAAACTTAGTTAACTTCTTCAAGGGTGGTGGTTTGGACCCGTGGGGTAGAGATAACTCCAACGATATTATGATTCTTCCACCAACGGAACAATACCTATGTCAGAAGGGTAAACGACTTTTCAAGGGTTTTGATGAATACGATGAGGTTCATAGATTTGTATTTGATATTGAGACCACAGGTCTTTCACCTGAGGACAGTCAGATATTCCTTATCGGAATGAAGGATAATAAAGGTTATGAGAAAGTGATTTCTGCCGAAAATGCAGATGAAGAAAGAGAACTTATCATCCGTTTCTTCGACATTATAAATCACCTTAAACCAACCCTTATCGGTGGGTACAACTCAGCGTTCTTCGATTTTCCGTTCTTGATTCGTAGAGCAGAGATATTAGGTTTGGACCCGAAAAAGATTATCAAAACACTAAATCCTGAAGTTAAGTTTAGAACTAAGGATGGAATGTTGAAACTTGCAAATGAAATGGAAGACTATGTTCAGATGCAGATGTGGGGATACAACGTAGTGGATATTGCACACGCAGTTCGTAGAGCACAGGCCATCAACTCAGACATAAAGAGTTGGGGTCTTAAGTATATTACCCAATTCATTGGTGCTGAAAAAGAGAATCGTGTGTATGTTCAGGGTGATAAGATTGGTAAAATCTATTTTGACAATAAAGACTACTACTTCAATCCAAAGTCGGGTGGTTATAAAGAAGTTGGTACACCTGGTACTGAAAACCTTATGGAGAGATTCCCTGGTCATTATGAAAAGGTTAATGGTAATTACATTATTGAACGATACCTATATGACGATATTTGGGAAACAATGGTTGTAGATGAAGAATACAACCAAGCTAACTTCCTTCTTGCTAAGTTGGTACCAACAACCTACGAACGTCTTTCAACTATGGGTACTGCAACTCTATGGAAAATGATTATGGCTTCATGGTCATATAAGAATGGATTAGCAATTCCAGCAAAAGGGGACAAACGACCGTTCACAGGTGGACTTTCTCGTCTTCTTGCTGTGGGATATTCCACTGACGTATTAAAACTTGACTACTCGTCTCTATACCCCTCTATTCAGTTGGTTCACGATGTGTTCCCTAAGTGTGATGTTACAGGTGTGATGAAAAGTATGTTAAAGTATTTCCGTGATACCCGTATCAAATACAAACAACTCGCAGCAGAATACTCATCAACAGATAAGAAACTATCGTCACAGTATAACCGTAAACAACTACCAATTAAAATATTCATCAACGCATTCTTCGGTTCACTCTCAGCACCTCACGTATTCCCATGGGGTGATATGGATATGGGTGAACAGATTACTTGCACTGGTCGTCAATACCTACGTCAGATGATTATGTGGTTTATGGAAAGAGGTTATAAACCTCTTGTAATGGATACTGATGGTGTAAACTTCTCATCTCCACCAGGAATAGAATCACATACCTATGTGGGTAAGGGTCTAAATGGATTGGTAAAAGAAGGTAAAACATATTACGGAACTGAAGCTGATGTCGCCGAGTATAACGACATCTTTATGAGAGGTGAGATGGGTCTTGACACTGATGGTGTTTGGCCGTCAACTATTAATGTGGCACGTAAGAACTACGCGCTACTTACGGATACAGGTAAAGTAAAACTTACTGGTAATACGATTAAGTCTAAAAAACTTCCAACCTATGTTGCAGAGTTTTTGGATAAAGGTCTTCGTATGTTGTTAGATGGTAAAGGACATGAATTCTTAGAATATTACTATGATTACGTAGACACTATTTACAACCGTCAGATTCCTATTTCTAAGATTGCAAACAAAGCACGTGTAAAACAAAGTATTGCGGAGTATAAAGTTCACATAACAAAAAGAACAAAATCAGGTTCATTTATGTCTCGTCAAGCTCACATGGAGTTAGCCATGAAACATGATTTACCTGTTGGTTTGGGTGATACTATCTATTATGTGAATAACGGTGAAAGAAAGTCTCACGGTGATGTTCAAAAGAAAAAAGATGAGGTTGTTCTTAATTGTTATCACATAGATGAGACTTATATTACCGAAAAACCTGATATGTTGGGTGAATACAACGTTCCTCGTTATCTTGCGGCATTTAACAAACGTATTGAACCATTATTAGTTGTTTTCTCTACGGATATCCGTGATGAAATTCTTATTGAGGACCCAAAAAGCAGACCGTTCTTTACTAAAACACAAACAGAATTGGTGAGAGGATATCCTCGTCGTGAAGGTGACCAAGATACATTGGATGAGGTTTTGACTATTTCAGATGGTGAGATTTCGTTTTGGAATAGTGTGGGTATTGACCCATATTACATGTATGTGGATAACACTATAGAATTAGTTGATGGTGAGTATGTTAAAAAGAATAGAAGTCTTATGAATTCTTCAGTCCATCAGACGACATAATATACCAACCTTGTCCCACGAATCTTAATTCAACAGATGCACCTCTTGCAGTTTCAATCTGATTATATTCATCATCAATAAGTTTATCACTTTTGATGGTTACGTTAGTCATAGATTTAATTGTAATGTGGTCTGTTGTAGTTTCGTCTAATATGATATCACAATTTTCTACATCTTTAACTACAATAACACTTTCAGCATCAGTGGTATAAGATGATTCGGATACTATTGCTAAGTCAGATGAACTAACAGTAATACCATTAATGATTTTTACTACAGGATTAAATTTTTCAACAGACATATTAGACAATATAAATTTGTCGTGGAAGTGCTCTGTATTGTAGTTGTTTGTTCAGACTTTCTGCCTGACTTGCTTTAACTTCCATCATTTTATCAGGACGGAGTCTTTCTAATCTCATTTTTAGTTCCTCCTCTAACTTAGACTTCTCATCTTTCGATTCGCTAAGTAATGAATCATATTCTAGTTGGAGTTCAGAATCAGGGGTTTTTAGATTACCACTGAATTTACCTCTGACCCTTCCTAATGTCTCTTTAACATAAGAAGTAAACCATCTACGAACCCATGTTTGTGCCGGTGAGTTAAGTTCATCCCATCTAAGGTTGTCCATATTTACATCTGAAGGTAATCTAACAATATCAGGGTTTTTAGCCAAACAACTTTCTCTATCGTCTGTTTCATAATACCAATACCACACTCTATAGTTATTGTTAGCCATGTTACCAAAATCAAACTTACCTCCAGGTACGTTATAAAGATGTATGGCCTTTTTACCCTCAGGTAATGCGGTTATTCGATAAGTTAATTCACCACCTATAAGTCTTCTTTTAATATTAATATCTTGCATTCTAAGTAAGATATCAAAACCTGGTGAAACAAAGTAATTACCCTGACCACCCATTTGTGAGAAACCCGCACCACCACCAAGACCAATACCACCAAATCCTCCGAAACCACCCATGAATGGGTCAAAAAACGCAGCGTCAAGTTCTGCTCGTGTAAACCATAAAAGTTCATTTATTTCTCTACCCGCAGGTATTTCATAAATTTGTTGGTTTGCCTTAAGGTCAAAATAATCCTTTTTTAATTCAGAGTCACCACCCGCTTGTAAACCTACAATTTTAGAATATGCGTAAGTGTATTGTGTTTCCCAATCTAAAGAACGTGTGATAAGTGCTTTAGCAACTGATTGAGTATCTTGGTTTAGTCCGTATAGTGATGTCCATTGTGATTCAATTAACCAATCATTTACATATTGTGAGTAATCTTCAATAGATAACTCCAATAATGAATCCATCATTTCATCTTCTATTTCAATACCCCTTAAAGGTGCACCTAAAAGATGACGAATTCTCGTATAAAGTTTGGTTCTTTGTGGTTCTGTAATAATTGACATCTCAGACTTTTATTTATAAATATCCAGTAAAGGTCATTTATTTAGGATTTACCCAACTATCAGCGGGGAAGGTAAATCTACCGTTAACAATCTTTGTGTCGTCGTTTTTGAATACGATAGTACCTTTTGAGTCACTGTGGAAAGCTATATAGTCAGTCGAATAAGGTTTTACGTTACCAGTTCCATATACTACGATTCTACCTTCTTCTTCATCGTGACCGTTAAATGGTTTAATTTGAATGGTCTTTGTTTGTCCATCAATATCAACTGTTGCGTCGATACCACCAATCATATCATCTTTACCTCCGAGTTCCCCAACTTTGAATACCTTCTTTGTGTTAAAAATATCCTTCATGTTTACAACCGCTTTAAGTTCTCTTTCATCTCCGAACTTATTTGACTTATCTAATGAAGCCATAATTGTTTGGAATGTTGCGGAATCTTGGTTGAAGATACGGTGTCTGAACTGAACCATCATATTAATCATTCTTTGAACTTCGTATAATTGACCTTTGAAGTCTTTGTCGACGAAGTTTAATGGGTCCTGTCCGTAGTGTTTTAGAACTGCATTTAAGTCATTAACTAAGATACAGAACGCACTGTAGTTGGTGTTTAATTTGTTGATAACTGAGCGACCTGGTTGTTCAAAATCATATATACCTGACATCTGACCTTGAGCGTATTTATTTTTATCATAGTAGAAATCAGAGAATACCTCTTTCAAGATATCCATGATGGCATACATAAATTTCTTTTTAACCTGAGGATTTTTGTTGAATATCATTCTGTATGTATTCACTTGTTTTGGGGAACACCCACGTGATACTCCTTCGGTTATAAGTTCTTTTACCACTCTTGATTCGTTTAGTTTACCCTTTTGAAATTGGTCAAACTGTTTGTTGACGAACGACCAGTTGATTACACCAAAGAAGTTATCAACATATTCATCCCTTTTGTTTTTGTATTTTAAGTAGTAAGCGTGTTCCCACAAATCCAACCCTAACAATGGAATACCACCATTTTTCATAGTGTTCATCATTGGATTGTCTTGATTTGAGGTGGTCATTACTTTTACATCTCCACCTTTTGTTAATACCAACCATACCCAACCTGAACCAAATTGTTGTTGAGCCTTATTCTTAAATTCTTTTTTAAAGTTAGCGTAAGTCTTAAACTTCTTCTTAATTTTATCTAAAACAGGTCCTGTCGGTTCTTGTTTTTTTGGTGATAACATTTGCCAAAATAGTTCGTGGTTGTAAGCACCACCTGCGTTGTTTCTGATGGTTCTGTTGTAACGAGATATACCTTTGATAATAAGTTCTAAATCCAAGTCTTTGTCGTTTATCGACTTCAGAGCGTTGTTGAGTTTCTTAATATACCCTTTGTAGTGTTGATTGTAGTGAACATTCATTGTCTCTTTGTCAATGAATTGGTCTAATGAAGAATAAGAATACGGTAACTTAATTGCCGTTATCCTTTTCATTTTGTTTTCTTGTTCTTGAATTATTTCTTTTTTTTCAGAATCTGAGATTTGTTTTTCTATCTCATGAATTCTTTGTTGGCTTTTTTTGAATTCCATACGTTTTCATTTTCTTATAAATAATATCGTATGGGAAAATATTCTTATCTTCTCGAAATTGTATTTAAGATTTCCTCTACAATGGTCCCTTTGTCTACGTTATCACCCATAACTGTTTCAAATACATTTTTCTTGTTGGATAAGATGTCGTAAATAACACCTTCAATTGTATTTTCAAAAATTGGATAAAAAACGGATACGTTTGATTTCTGTCCATATCTATATGCTCGGTCTTCTGCTTGTGAATGGTCAGAAGGAACGAACGAGAGGTCATTCATAATAACAGCTTCAGCTGCGGTCAGTGTGATACCCACACCTGCGGCTTTGAGATTACCAACAAATACCATTACCTTTTCATTATTTTGAAATTCATCCACCGAGTGTTGTCTCGCGGGTTTGCTCATCCTTCCGTCCAATGCGACGGCAGCCTTTCCAAAATGTGATTTGACTTGGTTTAATGTGTCGGTAAAGTTTGTAAAGATAATAACTTTTTTTCCCTGTTCAATAATATTCTGTGCAATCTCAATGGTGTCTCTTACCTTTTCTTCGGCAATTACTTGTCTTACTTTCATCAGTTTTGAAAACTGCACGGTTAATGAGGATGATTCCTCTGAGTTGTTGTCATACCAATCGAAGTATTCACCCATAAGGGCTTCGTATTGTTTTGACTTTAGTCTTAGATAAACAGGTGTAAGAATTTTATCGGGTAAATCTAAGATGTCTTCTTTTAATCTTCTTAGGACGTGTGTTTTTGTTCGGTCTCTAAGTTCTATTAGGTTGGAAGCTCCATTGACATTCCATACTTTTCTGTTACCAACATTGAATTGATAACCTTCACAATAACGAATAGCATATGCCATCCAATTGTAGGCGATAGGTGAGTCCACCAAATCTAAAAGGTTAAAGTAGTTGATGGGACGAGATGTCATCGGCGTACCAGTTAACAACCAAACCTTACCAACCTTCTTACAGATATCATTGGCAATCTTTGTTCTCTGTGCTTGTTTGTTTTGAATATAATGGGCTTCGTCAATAATCACCAAATCAAACTCTTCTTTCAATACCAAAGACTCTTTCACTTTCTTTAGGTCGTGAAAATTCTTAAGAATATCAAAGTTGATGATGGTGAAGTCTGCAGGTTCCCATTTCTTTCCTTCAACAATAGAAACTTCTCTATCAGTATAATTAGCAATCTCACGTTGCCAGTTAATCTTAAGGGAGGCGGGGCAGATGATTAATATTTTCTTAGCTCCCGTTTCTAACGTAGCAATCACAGTTGAGGTAGTTTTACCCAATCCCATATCGTCAGCAAGGATGTATTTGTCGTTACCCACCAACTTTTCAACTGCAAGTTTTTGGTGTTCCAATGGTGGACGATGAGAATACTTTGAATAGTCTACCTCTACTTGTCTCTCTTTGTTTTGGATGATAGCCGCTCGAGGTAACCAAAACTCATACATTTCTTGGTTCTCAAACAACTTACCGTAGATATGGAATGATTTGTCCTTCTCCACCAATATCTTTTCAACATAGATTTGTGTGGGTCTTTTGGTTAGGAGTTTCTCTTCCATCATCTTCTTTCCGAAGTATTCGTCCAACTCCACCCATTTTCTGGCTATCTTTGGGGTGACATCGTGAAAGTCAATAATGTAGTCCGCCTGAGCACGAGTCATCTTAAAATGCTTTTTGATTTTCATTTTTTTCTTGATGGACAGGATATAATTATTATACCCCTCGTAATCTTCTAAAATACGAGTCGCCTTTATCTCAGGTATATTTGATACAACTTTATTTTCTTCCATACAGCTAAATACCCATAATAATAATCAATTTATAGATATTTATCAATTGATGAGTCAAAGAAAAGTTCCAATAACGAGATTAAACAAATTCTTCGCGGATGAAGATTTTGATTTAGATATTTCCATCGGCCAAGAATGGTTGCATGGAGATATGAACTTTACGTTTGTATTGTATCGTGTAGACAGACAAAGAACTAAAAAAGACGATGTCTATGGTGAGGTGGTATCCGAAGGGGTACAATATCACGCACCTGTTGAACTTAAGGGTTATGTTCAGATTGAGGCTCCGACGAATGCGTTTATGGGGTCATCAAGAATTGGACAGGTTGAACCTGGTAATCTTAAAGTCGGTATCTATCAATCTTATTTAGAGGAGATAGGTGTGGACATAGAATTCGGAGACTACATTGGTTATTATGAAAAAGAAGATAGAGTTAGATACTATTCCGTCGTTGATGACGGTCGTATCACCTCGGATAACAGGCACACTTATGGTGGTTATAAACCATATTACCGCAGTATCACTGCATCGCCGGTTACAAATGATGAATTCAACGGAATCTAATGGCACTACCAAAAAAGATAAAAAAGACATTGAACCTAATCCCTAAGAAAACAGGGTTTGAAAGAAGGGTCGAACTTTTGGAAGATATCCAAAGGGACGGAACGTATTTACCTAAAGGTATCGGCCATGCGGATTTGGACCGTGGGATGTTAGACTTCGTAAAGAATGACCTTAAAACATTTATGGATGGAAAGGTTATTCCTACGGTGGATATTATCATCACCACTCAGAACTGGTCACAATTTACTGAGACTTGGAACTTCCAAGATTTAGATAAGAATGTTAAACCACCATTTATATCGACGGTAAGACAACCTGAGGTTCCTTATGGTTCTAACCCATCATTACAATATACTATACCAAATAGAAAACAATTTTATTATGCAAAGGTACCAACTTGGGACGGACAAAGAAAAGGTGTTGACGTATATAAAATACCTCAACCTATTCCTGTTGACATTACTTATAATGTTAAACTGTTTGTAAACCGTATGAGGTCGTTGAATGAGTTCAACAAAAATGTGTTACAAAATTTTGCGTCACGACAAGCTTATACAAATATTAAAGGACACTATATTCCGATTATTCTTAACAACATTTCTGATGAGTCTGTTTTAGATATTGACCGAAGAAAATATTATATTCAAAATTACGAATTCACTATGTTAGGATTTTTAATGGATGAAGATGAGTTTGAGGTTAGTCCTGCAATTACAAGAGCACTAACAATGTATGAGGTTCCATTGTTAAATAAGGCAAGAAAAGTAGAACCACAACCTGAAAATCCTAACGAGTTTCCTGTAGATTTATTATTTGTAAGTGGTAATACTGAGTTAAGTGAAATTTTCAGATATACAGCGGATATATTCTTAGAAAGAACTGATAATGTTGAAACCTGTGAGGTTTATATTAATAATGATTATGTCGGAGAACTAAATGATGAGAATAATAAAGTTCAAATCAATACAAATGACTTAGTTAAGTTTGTGATTACTAAAAAATCATCGGGAGAGTCTAAAATTTTCACCACGGCAAAACTTTTGTAATCACTCACCGTAGATGTCTTTAGGACGAGAACACTTGTCCATTATTAACTTCTCCAAAAATTTATACATCTTTAATCCGTTATCTTCACAGTATTCTTTTAGTGTGGTGTGAACCTCAGTGGATATCTTAATATTCTTTATCTCTTTCATAATTAAAGGTAGAAAAAAGGTAGAAAAAATTCTCCCTAATTGATAAATATACCTCTGGGGTAAATGTTTTTTGAGATTTTCTTAAATATTTATAGTTAAATAAATTCTAAAGAAATTAAAAAAACATGGCAAGTTCAAACAAAGTCTTTGTATCTCCAGGTGTTTACACCTCAGAAAGAGACTTGAGTTTCGTAGCACAGAGTGTGGGTGTAACAACTTTAGGTATTGTAGGTGAGACTTTATCAGGTCCCGCTTTTGAACCTATTTACATCTCAAACTTCGACGAATTTCAAGCGTACTTCGGAGGTACTAATCCAACAAAATTTGTAAATACGCAAATTCCAAAATATGAAGCCGCTTACATAGCGAAAGCATATTTACAACAGTCTAATCAGTTATTTGTAACAAGAGTATTAGGTTTGTCAGGTTATGATGCGGGTCCATCTTGGTCTATTACGACACAAGCAAACTTAGACCCGGCAACATTATCGGCATCTACAACATCTACATGGTCAGTTGATTTTAGTGCAACTACAGGTTCAACTATTGTTGACTTCTTAGGTTCATTCTCAGCACCATTAAGTGATTATATCACTGATTCAATTTCACTATATAATGGTGACTCAACAACTATGTCGGGTCAACTATCAACATTCTTAATGAGTATCGTTAATAGTAATGCGTTAAGTGCAACTACAGGGGCACAATGGGGTGTTATGACTGACGCAGTTTACAACTCGTTTATTGGTGATGGTTACACTATTTCAGATTCAAACAACCAACTTTCGGTTGATGGTCTATATAACTCAGTAGCAGATTACGATGATTCATTAATGGACCCTTGGTACTACGGTTGTTTCGAACCTGGTACAGGTGATAACTACTCAGGTATTTCTTTCAACGCAGCAGTAACCACTTTAGATGAATTCGCAGTGGATTCATTCTCAGGAACTGTTTCGGGTACTGTTGTTAATTATGTGGCAACAGCATTTACAGAATACAACGACTTAGTAGTTGCAACATTACGTTCAAGAGGTATTAATAATAACAGTGACGGTGGTCCTGTTTATATGGCAAGTGGAACATCTCAAGTGGTTATGGATGTATCAGGAACATATGCTGATGTTCTTAAAAATCCATATTCTTCATTCGGTATTTCAGGTGTTACTAATGTTGGTGATAACTTCACGTTCAAAACATCATTCAGTGTAACTGATACGAATTACTTAAGTAAAGTATTCGGTGGAACTAACTTCGGTAAAAACAGAACTGAAGTACCATTGTTTATTGAAGAGACATATTACAACTTATTAACTAACGGTTATAGGTTAGGAAAGATTAGAGGTTTGAATTCTGATTTAACTGCTCTTCCTTCGGCAAGAGAAGATGAGGGAACTAACAGTTCTATCGGTTGGTATTTAGAACAATACCAAACACCATCTACTCCTTACTTAGTTTCTGAGTTACGTGGTTCACAAGTTGACCGTCTATTTAGATTTATCTTAATTTCTGACGGTAATGTGGCAAACAACTTAGTTAAGATTTCTGTGGCTAATATCTCATTCGCTAATTTAACATTTGATGTTCTTGTTCGTGATTATTTTGATACGGACGCTAATCCTGTAATTTTAGAGAAGTTTACTAACTGTGGTATGAATCCAGGTGAAAATAATTTCGTAGCTAAGAAAGTGGGTACATCTAATGGTGAATTTGAATTGAAATCTAAATACATAATGTTAGAAATGGACGAGGATGCGCCGATAGATGCACTTCCTTGTGGTTTTGAAGGTTACGTATTCAGAGAATATTCAGGAGTTAAGAGTCCATTCATTGTTTATAAAACAAAATACAACACACCAGGTGAAGTTATTTTTAACCCACCATTCGGTACTACTTCGGGAAGTGATAACTCAACAAGAAGTGCGGGTGATAAAGTAAGAAAGACATACTTAGGTGTTTCTAACACTGTTGGTATTGATTCTGACTTCTTTATGTATGGTGGTAAACAAAACCCAACTAACATTTCTACTGCAACTGAAGGAAATGATTGGGCATACTTAACAAAAGGTTTCCACATGGACTCAGGAGCTACGGTAGTTTCAATTGCTGGTGGTTATGTTACTTCAGGTGAAACAGCGTTTGAAGTGGGTGATGCAGAATTCAGAAGTGAACCAACATCACAAACAAACCCCTACTATAAGTTAAATGCACGTAAATTCACGGTGGCACCCAAGGGAGGTTTTGATGGATGGGATATCTATAGAGAGTTCCGTTCAAATCAAGATTCGTTCCGTTTAGGTGGAACGGGTTACTTGGCAGGTGCTGCACCTTCACCTTCATTCCCGGACGCTACAGGATGGGGTCAGTTCAAACAAATCACGGTAGGTGAAGATTCAACGGATTGGGCTAACTCTGATTACTACGCTTACTTATTAGGTCAGAAAACATTCGAGAACCCTGAAGCAGTTAACATTAATATCTTCTCAACACCAGGTGTTGACTATGTAAACCACTCAAACTTGGTTGAAGAAGCTATTGATATGATTGAGACGGACAGAGCGGATTCTATCTACATTTGTACAACACCTGACTATGACATGTATGTTCCTAATACATCATCGTTTGACACAGACTTCATCTACCCTGATGAGGCAGTTGATAATTTGGAGGAGACTAACATCGACTCTAACTACACTGCAACTTACTATCCATGGATTTTGACGAGAGATAGTGTAAACAACACACAAGTTTACATTCCACCAACATCTGAGGTTGTTAAGAACTTAGCATTGACTGATAACATCGCATTCCCTTGGTTCGCAACTGCGGGTTACACAAGAGGTTTGGTGTCAGCAGTTAAAGCACGTAAGAAGTTGACTCAAGATGATAGAGACACACTATACCAAGGTAGATTGAACCCAATTGCAACATTCTCAGATGTGGGTACTGTAATTTGGGGTAACAAGACTCTACAAGTTAGAGAATCTGCACTTGACAGAATTAATGTGAGAAGATTGTTGTTACAAGCTCGTAAGTTGATTTCAGCGGTAGCAGTAAGATTGTTGTTCGAACAAAACGACGACCAAGTAAGACAAGACTTCTTAGATTCAGTTAACCCAATCTTGGATTCTATTAGAAGAGATAGAGGTTTGATTGACTTCCGTGTGGTTGTAGAAAATACACCTGAAGATTTGGATAATAACCAATTGACGGGTAAAATTTACTTGAAACCAACAAGAGCACTTGAATTCATTGATATTGAATTCTTGATTACTCCAACGGGAGCATCGTTCGAAGATATCTAATTTGATATATTTATAATTTGGAGGTCACACTTGTGACCTCCATTAGCCTTATTAAACGTTTATAAAAGTAAGAACATGGAATTTAAAAAATCTACATTAATGGAACACCTTAGCGTTGAAGCGAATGGTGTTAAGACTTTCTCTGAAAAACCACAAAACATTGTTATTTCAGAGGAGCAATTGGAAAGATTAATTGAGAAGTTAAACGAGACAAAGTAATGATTCGTTCAATTTTAAAAGAATATATTGAGGAAAAAGAACTCAAAGAAGGTTTTGACGATGCTGGTCGTCCTGATATGAAGTATTATGCTTTTGATTGGGATGATAACATTATGATGATGCCAACAAAGATTATTGTTAAAACCGAAGATGGTAATGAAATAGGTATTTCTACTGAGGATTTTGCAGAATATCGTGGGATTTTAGGTAAAGAACCTTTTGAATATAATGGTGAAACAGTTGTCGGATACGCTGAAAATCCATATAGAAACTTCACGACTGAAGGTGACTCACAATTTATTGTTGATGCGATGATTGCCGATATTGGCCCTTCTTGGGATGACTTTGTTGAAGCAATTAATGGTGGTTCCATTTTCTCAATCATAACAGCAAGGGGTCACACTCCTTCTGTTTTAAGGGATGCAGTTTACAATATGATTATGACTAATCATAAAGGTATCAGTAAAGAGGAGTTGTTAAGTAACCTTAAAAAGTTTCGTGAAATTGCTGGTGATGACGATATGACAGATGAAGACCTTATTGAAAAGTATCTTGATATGTTGAGGTTCCATCCAGTGACTTATGGTGAGGGAAGTGCTGCGAACCCTGAAGAAGGAAAAATCAAAGCATTAAGAGAATTTATCTCTTATGTTAAAGATATGGCTTCGAAACTGAACCAGAGAGCATTCTTTAAGAACGACGTAAAAAACAATTTCGTTCCTCAGATTGGATTTTCTGATGACGACCCTGGTAATATTGAATCTATTAAAAGCTTTTTAGATAAAGAGTATAAAGATGATAAACCAGTAAAAACTTATTTAACTAAAGGAGGAGAGAAAAAAGAAGTATAAAAATTTCTAGTTAGCTTCTATATAATGAAATTTTCTAATGGAAAGTAAATAGAAAAATTTTCACTCTACCAACTATTTATAAGTAATAAACAAAAAATATAAAAACTAAAATACAATGGCTGATTTATTAATGAAAATGCCGATACCTTATGAACCAAAAAGAAAAAATAGGTTCATTATGACCTTTGATTCTTCATTAGGTATCAACTCTTGGTATGTGGAGTCTACTTCACGTCCTCAAGTGTCAATTAATCCGGTTGAAGTTCCGTTCTTGAACACTTCAACATATGTGGCAGGTAGATTTACTTGGAGCACATTAAACGTAACATTCCGTGACCCAATTGGTCCTTCAGCGTCTCAAGCGTTGATGGAATGGGTTCGTCTACACGCAGAGTCTGTAACAGGTCGTATGGGTTATGCTGCGGGTTACAAAAAGAATATCAACTTGGAAATGTTAGACCCAACAGGTGTGGCAGTTGAAAAGTGGATTTTACAAGGAACATTCCTAACTGACGTGAACTTCGATTCGCTTGGTTATAGTGACGATGGTATTGCAACTATTACTGCAACACTACGTCCTGATAGATGTATTTTAGTTTACTAAGATATACTCTTTACGAAAAAATCAGTTCATTTATATTTAACCATAGAGGGGAGACTCTCTATGGTTTTTTTATTTTAATATATGGATAACGCAACACAATACGGTCAACAAGACTTCAATTTACCACATGACGTGGTTTCATTACCTTCAAAAGGTAAGTTTTATAAAAATGGTAAATCATCAGTAAAGGTAGGTTATTTAACTGCTGCAGATGAGAATACACTATTGGGTCAAAGAAACCCCGACAATTTAATTCCAAATTTATTAAGGTCTAAATTATATGAACCAGGTATGGATATCAATTCATTATTGGATTGTGATGTTGAGGCTATTCTTATATTTTTAAGAAACACATCATTTGGTTCTGAATATGTGTTTAATTTAAGAGACCCGAAAACCTTAAAAACATTTGAAACCTCAATCACCTTAGATGAGTTATCAATAAAAGAGCCAACTATATTACCAAACGAACAAGGTTTGTTTGAACTAAAACTACCTAAAACGGGTAAGACTGTTAAATGTAAATTATTGACGATTGGAGATACTCAAGAGTTAAGCAAGTTACAAGACGCGTATCCTGAAGGTGTTGTTGCTCCAGTAATAACTAAGAGATTAGAAAAACACATTATTGAATTTGATGGTACAACAGACCCGGCAGAAATTGCTCAGTCAATACAAGTTTTACCTATTGCTGACTCTAAATATATCAGAAATACTCTAAGAGAAGCTGAACCTCGTTTGGATTTGGAAAGAGTATTTACAGCCCCGTCAGGAGAAAAGGTGTCCGCGAGAATCACCTTCGGGGCAGAGTTTTTTCGTCCTTTCTTCTGAGTATAGGAAAGTTATGCTTGATGAGATTTATTATCTTGTCAAGGAAATGGGTTTTTCATACGCCGATATAATGATGATGCCCACATTCGAAAGAAAATATTTCATTAATAAATTCATCACAGAAATAGAAGAGAGAAAAGAAGCTCAAAGGAAATCAGGTCGATGATATTTATTAATAAAAAGTAATTCATGTTTTTACAAGATTCCGGTACAGGTAATGATGGTAAGTCGTTAAAGGGGGCTTTTAACGAATTCAAATCACAATTTGACACGTTGACTGACAAAATGCTTGAATTTGATGTTCAAGCTAGAAAAGTTGTTGGTGATACTTTCGGTCAGGGAGCGGAATTTGCTGAAAAAATAAGGGTTAGTATTGCCGAATCGGTGATGGCAACCGCAGAATTAGGATACACTACTTCTGACTACGCTACACTCCTATCTCAAATATCCACAAATTTACAAAGAAACGTAGATTTTAGTTCTGAACAATTAACTAATATGATGTTATTTGCTGACGCAGCAAGTATATCTGCAGAAGAAGTTGGTAAATTAGTTGTTGGGTTTGAGAATATTGGTGTGGGAGCTGAAAGTGCCTTACACGAAATGGAGGGTCTATCTAAGACTGCAAGAAACTACGGTCTTAATGTTGCTCAATATATGGGTGTTATTGGTGAAAACCTTAAATTGATGAACCAATACAAATTCCAAGGTGGGGTTGAAGGTTTGGCAAATATGGTTGCAAAATCTCAGGCATTAAGAATTAATATTAATACTGTAACCACTTTAGCCGAAAAATTCTTAGACCCTGAAGGTGCTATTGATGCGGCTGCGAGTCTACAAATGATGGGTGGTCAGTTAGCTCAATTGGGTGATGGGTTCCAATTGATGAATTTAGCTCAAAATGATATTAATGGGTTATTTGATGCCTTGGTTGAGGCAACTTCAGCGTCAGTTTCTTTCAACGAAGAAAGTGGTCAGTTTGAGTTGAGTGCTCTTGAAATGAGAAGATTAAGGGCTACCGCAAAAGAGTTGGGTGTTGATTATAATGAACTTTCTCAGGGAGCTATTAATTTTGCCAGAAGACAAGAAGCATTGTCACAACTCGACTTTATGGGTGGAGTTAAGGAGGAAGATAAAGAATTCTTGGCGTCTATTGGTCAACTTGATAAAACAGGAGAACTAAAATTCGCAGTCAAGAGAGGTGAAGAAACTGCATTGGTAAGTGCTACTGAATTAAGTGGGGAGGAAATTAAGGCGTTAAGGAAACAACAAACAGACTCTACCATGACATCTCAACAAATTGCACTTGACCAAAGAGACATTTTAACTGAGTTATATAATAGAGCTACACAAAGTGGTTTGATTGTAACTTCAAAAGCCGCTGCGGAAGTCAGTGAAAGTGGTGTTTATGAAGAAACAAGAACTGCCATACGAGAATATGGTGAAAAATTATTTGATAAGACTGAAGACTTATTAACTTCTGACTTTATTAGGGGTGGTACCGTTAAATTGATTGAAGGTATGACAACTGCGGTAGATTCGTTTTCTCTTGGTGTTAATAGGTTTACTAGTGCGGTATCTAATTTTATAAGTGGATTTAGTGGAAGTAGTTTTTCTGTAAATGATGCGGTTATTAATAGTGGAGGTAATGTGATAACCACAAACCCTCAAGATTATCTAATTGCGACAACTGACCCACAGAAGATGGTGACTGATGCCTTTAAAGGGGTCTTCGATAAGAGTAATGTAGATAGAAACACTGCTCAAATAATGGGTAATTTACCTAAGGATATAGGTAATGTTTTACAGAATAACATGGGTTCTGTTGAATCACCAAGTATATCATTTGAGGATTTACAAATTACACACTCTGGTAGTATCAGATTGGAGGGTGATGGTAGATTCTTAACTTTAGATATGTTAGCCAATAACCCTCAGATGTTAGAAAACCTAACAAACATGATTAAACAGAGAATGACTTCTCAAACTATGGGTTATAACAACGCGTAAAATATTTAACCCATCTATTTATATAAAAAATAAAATAGATGCCGAGTCCACTATCATTTAGTTCAACTGAAGATTTCAGAAAAAAGTTATTGGTAAGGAACCTACCACCTTTCAACAGTGATGGTTTCAATCCTACAACAAACCCAGGTCAATCCGAATTAACATTGACCAATTATTCTGTTGTTGATAGTGCTGAGGTCGAGGTTATCGGTGACCAAGAAGAGGTTAAGTTATATATCAATAATCAATATGGTCCACCTGGTGGGTATGATGACAGATACGTTGTTCAAGACGTTCAAAAAATTGTCACACAAAGAGATGAATATTTTAAGTTTGTTTCATCTTTTTATAATCCAGTAAACATTTTATTTAGTACTGACCCTCAGGGTAGTAATGGTACGGTTTCTCAAGATTCTGTGATGATGCAGATTGCCGCTAAATCATTGAAGAATGAGATGCAATATAGGGTAGATGAAGAGGTTAGACAAGAGACCTTAGGTAGGTTTAACTTCTTAAACGCTTTACAAGACCCATTCATTGCGGCAGATATCCTTACAGGAAGACAAGAATTGATTGAGCCTGATTGGACTATTTCATCACCAACAAATGTTATCGCTAAGGGATTAGATTATATATCAAGGATTAGTGGTGTTTACGTTCCATTCTCTTGGATACCTGGTGATTACTTTGAAGGTAAAAAAAGTTTTCTTAATGAGAGTGTTAATCGAATCGCAGGTTTCTTTGGTGCTAACAAAAAATTATTACCTGAACAAAGAACGGGTTCTGATATTTTCTTAAATAATACGGGTGGTGGTCAGACCAACACTATGTTCAAACATTTTGAATACAATAGGTTTAGACCTGACTATAAGAGAAACTTTTTATCTGACCCTAACTTCTTCGCCCCTGAACCTAATTACTATATTGGTGACCGAGTTCAAGACCCTAATCAAATTGTTGCACCTGTTGGTGAATTACCTGTTAATCAAGACGGTGATTTGGTTCCAACGGCAGTTAGAGGGTACGGTGAGATAGGTAATTTATATGAGAATAACATTAAATTTAAGTTTGGTTTAAATACTGTTGAACCCGGTGATAGTCCTGATATTCAGGGTGGATTTACGTGGTCTTCTACTGAAGGTAATAGTGCTGCGGGTAAGACAGTTGGAACTGGTGGTGATGTTATGGGTTCTGACCCTAACTTTAATAGTATTGGGTCACAATGGCAATCATCAAGTTCAACAAACTATCCGTTTACACCTGGTTCAATATTAGATGATACTCAAAAATTAGTTGATGCTGCGGACGGATTACAAGGACAAGCCAGATTATCACACGTTGGAACTGCAATCAATCAGGTTTCTAAAGTTTTCTTTGATGGAACGAGAGAAATTACAAAAGGTTCGAGAGTTAAGAGATATGTTAATGAGAATGGTATTGAAGTTGGTAAGGAATACTGTAGAGTATTCACAAAAGACACACCATACTTTACTATGAATGACCTTCAAAAGCAAGAAGGTAATATTAGAAAGTTCCAAAACTCTGTATTAACAAATACATATAATCTTAATATTGCACCACAACAGATTGGTGGGGTTCCTCAAAACTTTGGTCAAAGAAATGGTGAGAATATTACTAAATATATGTTGTCTTTAGAAAACTTGGCGTGGAGAACATCAAAATTACAACAAGATTTACCTGAATGTGAGAAAGGACCATCCGGTGGACGTATTATGTGGTTCCCACCTTATGATTTAAAGGTTGATGAGAATGTTACAGCAAGATGGAACACTAACGACTTTTTAGGACGACCTGAACCGATTTATACTTACTCTAATACACAAAGAGTGGGTAGTTTATCGTTTAAGATTATTGTTGACCACCCATCGGTATTAAATACGTTGGTTAAAAAAGAGCTGGCGAACGTGACACCAGATTCTGAGGTAACTAAAATTGTTGATTCGTTTTTCTCAGGATGTAAGACATTGGATATATATGAGTTATTAAGAAAGTTCGGACAATTCTCTTTCAATGATGTATATGACATTGTAACTAAGACTACGAATCCTGAAACATTTAGAAAATACTATGAGGAGATACCAAGAGAAACTCCTGAGATTACAAGTAAACCACCTGAACCTGATGTTGTACCACCAACTTTGGATACTGACTTTACTGGATTGAAGTTGTATTTTGACAATGATTTCCCTGAAGGTTATTCTACTAATGCCACGACTTCGGCTTCTAAGTATGAAACTTATTTAAATGCTTATAAAAATAAGAAACAAACTTATATAACTGAGGCAACTAAATATAGTGGTCAGACTGAGGTTGAAACATTCTTCGACCAAGATATCACTAATTCAATGTCGAGTCTAAATTCATTGATTACTAAAGCTGTTGAGGCGGCAAATAACGGGTATACGATTAACATTACTCTTGCCGGTTCAGCTTCGTCACCTAACAGTTCTGATTATAATATCAACCTATCTAAAAGACGTATTGATTCGGTTAAGAAACAAATCCTCGAAAATAAACAGGTTGCAGATGTTAATGCTGGTAGTAAAGGTAAAATTAATATAGTTGGAGAAGACTCACAGGGAGAATCGTCTCAAGGTTCTGCAGGTAATGACTGTAGTCAAGATTTCACAGGAACCTATGCGGATATTAAGAAGATATACTCAGTTCAAGCCATGGGTTGTCGTAGAACGACAATATCAAGTATTGAGGTTATTGAACCCGAACAAGTGGAGCAACCAGAACCTAATGATGAAGTAATAAATGAAAATGTTATTCCTGAAGGTCCTTTATTGGTTGAGAAAACAGAGAAGGGTCAAGGAGCCCCTGTCAAAACAGATGAATTACAACTTAAACAAGATATTACAAAGAGATTGTTAAGAAGAATGTTAACGGAGTGTGATTATTTTGAGCAGTTGACAGATGATACATCGTTCTTGTTCGAGGGTATAAAGGAAAAGGTTAAATACTTTAATCCAACATTCCACTCAATCACTCCTGAAGGTTTAAACTCACGTTTAACGTTCTTACAACAATGTTTAAGACCTGGAGACACCATACCGACGATTGGTCCTGATGGTAAACCACTTCAGAATGATGCTTTAAATACTTCATTCGGTACCCCACCTATTTGTATTTTAAGGGTTGGTGATTTCTGGCACACAAAGATTGCCATCAATCAAATGAGTATTCGTTATGAACCATTACAATTGGATTTAAATCCTGAGGGAATTGGGGTTCAACCGATGTTAGCAGATGTTAATTTATCATTCTATTTTATTGGTGGTCATGGTTTAAAAGAACCTGTTGCTAAATTACAAAATGCGTTGTCATTTAATTATTACGCTAATACTGAGATGTATGATGAGAGAGCTGATTACACTGAGGATAGAAGTGAGATAGATGCGGAATTTGCGTCACAATTAGAATTTGATACTCCGTTTAATGTGAATAACATTGATAATCAAAAAACTACTGATGGAGGGACACCAATTGGTGATATTACTACTCAGAATATTGAAATTGGGACTGGTGATACTATATCAATTTCGGGTGATATTACATATAAAACCATAATGGATGATTTATTGGATAAGTCTATTGGTTATAAGGAAACCTTAGTGGGTAGTTTAGAGACGGTAGCCAACTATTATGGTGAGATAGGTTTAAGATTATTCACTAAAGAAAGAAAATATACGGACGGAACTATAACTATAGACCCGGCACCGATAGTTAACAGTATATCTTTGTTTGGTAAGCCATTACAAATTGATGATAAATTAAATACTCAGTTTACCAAGGCATTGACCGATGTTGACAACGGAACGTTCCCGTTAATACCTAACAATACTTCTAAATATAAAAATAAAGATGTTAAGAAGTATAAGAAAAAGGTTAAGGAGATTATCGAGAGACATCAGAATGGTTATAGTAATGGTATGGCGGGTGAAATACAAAAAATTACTAAAGGACAACTTGAGTTGACAGGAGTGATGGATAAAATAAATGTCGTTCAAACAGAGATTGATGGTGTTATTAATCAAAATGGGTCACCTGTTGTTTATACCATAACGGCAACCACTGAAACCTTTACTGATAATTTTTCAAATACATTGGATGAATTACAATATGATTATTCTACGGTAGGTAATACTTTAAATGGGTTTAACACGGTATTAGATATTCAAGATATTCTAACCACTAATAGTAGTTATGAGTATGATGATAATTTGAACACTACTATACAGACATCGTCAATATCTACAGAATCGGATAAGAGGTTCTATCTTTTATTCTTCGATAAGATATTAAATGATAAACAAAGTTTGATTGAAGAATTAAATAAATTTGTTGAAACAAATCAGTTTACTGATAGTGATAAGTGGAAAGTTGAAATTTCAGGTTTAATTTCGGCACAAGATTCTAAATTTAGAAGTGCTAAGAAAGATATTGAAAATCTTTTCAAAGGATATAATGATACCGCGTCACAAGACGAAGAGTATGTCGATGATTATACTAGAGGTAAGGTAAGGAAATTTACCTTTACTAACGACCCTAACGCCATAGAAGCAAAGAAAACACAAATCGCACAACTATATAGTGGTAACAATGAAGGTGAATCGGATAAATGGAATAATAAAGTTAAGTTACAATAATGCAATACTACGATAGATATGAGAATTTTTTATTGAACGGACAACAAACTATTGTTCCAAATGTCAAATTGCCTTCAAAAACCACAGATAAGAGGTATGTTTATAGGGCAGGAATGAGTAGATTAGATAAGATTAGTTTTGAATTTTACAATACCCCATACTTTGGGTGGTTAATTCAAATCGCTAATCCACAATACGGCTCACTTGAAAAGGATATTCCTGATGGGTCGGTATTGATGATTCCTTTCCCATTGACACAGTCCTTACAAGATTATAAAAATGCTTTAGATACACACTTCTATTACTATGGCCGCTAATTCAAACTTCAGAAAATATTATGGTGGTGAGAAGATTGCGTTTGAACAGGAAGACAATATTGTTTTAGTCGACCCAAACAAAATTATTAACTCTGATGGTCAACTTCAAGAAAGATTGGTTGAACATGAGAATTTGATAATGTATGCCAATTTGGAGGCAAATATCATTCCAAGAACCAAACTTGCTTTAGGTGAAAACACAGACCAAATGTCGTCAAGATTAACGATTGCAAATTTTGGTCAAACTCAAGACGGTAAGATTAACTTCTTAAAACCTCAAGGGAAAGATTATTTTGATTCTTCTTATACTGACCAATTAACAGGTCAGAACGCACGTGGAGGTGAAGGTATCAATCAGACGCAGATTACGGATACGGGAAATAGAAATGTAAGGAATGTTCAGGATACTCAGATGTTGGGTATAACATCTATTAATATTAAAAACAATTCATCCTTTATTCCTCAGGTAGATATTGAGATGGTTGACGTTCAGGGTAGAACATTATTTGAATTGGGTGAGAACTCTCCTTATTCTGCGTTTTTCCAATTACCATATCCACTATTTTATTTAACAGTAAAAGGTTTTTACGGTAAGGCTGTTAAGTATGAGTTGATGATGAAGAGTTTCAATGCAAGATTTGACCCAACAGATGGTAACTATAAAATTAGTATTTCATTCATTGGTAGAACCGCGGCGTTGTTGTCTGATTTGTCATTAGGTGCATTATACGCTTTACCACATATGTATGAAACTAATGTGTTGGTTCAAGAAAATTCAGATGGTGTTGCTGAGACACCTGAACAAGCTCAAAGTATTAATCAATCATTAACCACAAAAATACAAAGTGGTATTGAAACTGAAGCGATTATTCCGAAAGTTAGAACAAGAGGTGATGATGTTTTAAATAAGGTATATCAGACATATATTAGTAAGGGTCTAATTGATGAGACACTTCCTAGACTTAGTCTAGCTCAATTAGAACTTAGGTTACAAAACCTTGAAGAATTTGTTAGACAACAATTCAATAAAGAGGATTTATCAGTTTTAAATGATATTGAACTTTATAAAAAAACAATATCGATATATCGAGAAGACATTACACTTTTAAGACCAAACAGATGGGCTGGTGAAAATTTAGATTCAGGAAAGCGATATGTTGATAAAGAAGGTAACATTTATTATTTAACAAAAAAATCATTGAATGGTGACCTACAAAAACAAGAGGATACACAAGAATCTCTCAGAGCAAAAATCAATGATTATAATAATAGATTAAATACTAACGCTACTTTTGGTCAAGATGGTGAATATACTATTTTAGGTAAAACAAAACAATCTGCAATACCTATCGACATTTCTTCCAATGATATTATAACGTCCTTATCTTATGATGATTTAGATTTGTTGAAAACATATATGGTTCAACTAAACGCCACACCTAATGATGCTGAATTGGCGGCATTTTCAGCTTCTACATTTGTAGACTTTAATCTGATTAAAAAATATTACAATAAAGATTTGACGGTAGATGAGGACTTAAGTAATGTGTTCTATACCTTCGGTGAAATTAGTGATAGTAGTAAGTTTAAAATTGGTAGTTTTTTCAATAAGTTAAACTTAATTGAAAAACAATTTACAGATACCTCTGAAATAATACAGAAAGAGTTATCGGCCGCCTTAGCTCAGAAAATTGAAAGTCCTGATGGTGGTTTAGGTTTTAGACCAACAATTAAAAATGTGATGGCGATGTTGATTGCCAATGTAGACGCTTTTTATAGGTTAATGGATGAGGTCCACAGAGAGGCGTGGAATTTAAAAGATGACCCAATTAGAAAGAGTGTGATAATTTCACCAGAAACTGCAAATGGTGTTGACTCAAAGGATTCTGTTTTAGGTTCTACTGGTGAAGAAAACTTTATTTATCCTTGGCCTCAATATTTTGAAAGAGAGGTTGACGGTAAGAATGTTAGGGACGTTGTTAAATATCTTGGTGACCCGAGTTGTGAGGGTAGGACAAGGGCGTATCTTTATGATAAGTGGCCTGAGGTTGAATTTGTTGAACAATTTATTCGAGGAGACCTCCAAAGACGTGAAGAACAAAAGACTTTGAATTATAGAAATAGTAGAGAAACTATTCCTTCTATTTCTGTAAATGCGGTAGAATATCCTTATAATATTGTTCCTTATACAAATTTATCTGAAGTTAATTTCTTATATGAATTGTGGGAAAGAACTTATTTAGCTTCAAACTATACAAAATTATTTAGAAGACCAAAGAGTAGTTTGAATATGTCTCAAGTTGTGGGTGAATTTGAAGCAACTACAATTATTGAGGCTATTAAAGGAGACCCGTTCTTAAGTAAAAAATTAAAAAATTACGGTTTAAACGCCTCTAATTTTGAGTCAGTATTAAGGAGTATATCGAATGAAGGTCAAGGGCCTAGTTGGGGTAAGTTTGTCTCAGATGTTTTTGTTACTCCATATATTCAAGAATACGAAAATAACTTCCAAAAGATTTATTCTTTAGAAACGTATTACGCGGATTCTCCTAAGGCAACGATTGCCGCAGAGATTCAAAAAAATCTTAGAGAGTATTTGAAAAGTACTACTAATAATCCGTTAACCTTTACTGATGTTTATCCACTGACCAATTTAAGTTGGTTAAGGGCGAATATTCAAAAAGGTGCGGGTATTGCGTCAGCAAATAAAGCTAATGAAACGACTAAGACATATTTCTTTGTTGATTATAAAAAGGCGTTGGCTTCGTTTGACCCGGCAACTGTGGAGAGTAAAGATTTTTCTTATACTCCAACAATGTTAACTAAGTGGTATAATTACGATTCTCCACCAATACAATTACCTTCCAAAGAAACTATTAAACAAAGATATTTGGACAAGGTCGATAAGAATGAATTTTTTGTTTCTGAAGGTGTTATTGATTATACTGGTAATTACTCAGGTTATGTTGATAATCCTGTTCAAACAACATCGTTATTAAACACACCATTCTTTATTAATGCTATTGATGACTCGGTAACAAAGAGAAAAAATGGTATTGAAAATCCATATGTTTCGTTAGGTTACATGTTTATCAACTCACTTCCACTACAAACGTTAAGGGAGAAGATGAATAGTGGTAAGAAAGATGAACCCTTTAGTGATTACAACTTCGCCGTTTATAATAAGTTTGCCGCCTTACATAAATTACCTTATGCGTGGGTGGTTAAGTATGGTTCGATATGGCATAGATATAAAAAATATGTTCAGACTCAGACAGATATATTAGATGGTGTTTGGGAGTCGATTGATGAGGATAATTTATTTGACCCTGTAACTTCACAGAAAACAACATCATATAAGATACCTGCAGGAACTGGATTCACCAATGTATCGTTAGACAATACAAATACAAATGCCTTTGGTAATGTAATTCAAAGAGTGAATGTAGGGTTCTATCCGAAGTTGGTTAATGACGTTAATTATTTATTTTCATATCAAGAAATAATTACAGGATATACTCAATCTGATTTTACAAATTATAGTCAGGGTAACACTGCATTGGGTGGTAATGGATTGAAAGTTTATACGAATAGTCTTTCGAATTTTAATTTTATACCTGGTACTATTGTAGGTGACCCATCAAAGAGTGTTAGTGTTGTTAACAACTATACTTTCTATGATTCACCATTATTGAATGAAACTGAGTCAGTAGATAAAGTAATTTGTTATCCGTCAGCTGGTGGTGGGGATTTCAATCAATATAGATTTGAAGTGACGGACGCTAATAATAATGTTAAAACACCATTAAGACAAAGTCTGTATGACGGTTCGGTAAAAACATTATGGGGTGTATCTCATTATGGATACTTTGATGCATCAGCGATAGGTAGACCTGATTATTACGAATATGTAAAAGCCATAGACACTAATAAAGAAGAACAACATAGTTTTGATTTATTATCCACATTTGAATATTCTTCAATAGAGGAAATATTTGCAGTCTTCAGTGAGGAAGTCTTAGATATGTTTGAAAGTGAATTCTTAACTTTCTGTAAGGACCCTAATAGAGACCGTGTGGAGAGTGAATATCCTTTCTTATTAGATGTTTTAAAAACACTATTTTTTGTTGACCGACCTACATTGGTTGGTAATGGTGAATTGGACGGTAAATCAATTGCCGTTTCACAAAAAGAAAGTTTTAAAAGGGGTGTTCAAAAGTTATTTGACTCTAAAGTAATATATAAACAAGGTAACCCTTCTTATTATGATAGAAGAGTATGGAACTCATTTAGTGATGACACCACATACCAACCAAATCAAAAAATAGATTTTGGTAGTTATATCCCTAATACCTTACCTACTTCAGGTGGAACTATCTCTTTAGCTGCGAGTCAGGCGAATAATCTTCAGGCGTGGGAAGCGTTACAACTATCTGTTGGTAGATATTTGGCCACGGGTTATGACTATTCAAGTAATGGGTCTGTAATAACAGATTTCTTTGTTGATATGGATATTGAGTTTAATGAGAGTAACGTGAGACAACTTAGTCATATCATTAAGATTTATGCCTCACAAAAATTTGAGAATCCATCGATGACAGCTTCTCAGTTTATGAATAATTTTAATGATTATCTATCACTACTGAATACATCACAACAGGACATTCAAAATGTTTTATTTAGACAGTTGAATCAGGATTTGCCGAGTATTATACAAGATGAAGATAAAATAGAATCTTCGATGAAGGGAGATGTGGTTAAACTTGAACTTTATGAATTCTTCAAAACACTAAATGATAAATGGATTGCCGGTGGAGACTTCCAAGAAAGAACAATATTTGAAGACTTCTTATTCTTAGATAGAGCGAATAGAAACATCGGTGATAAATTGATTGTTAATGTTGATGGATTAAGAAAATTCTTAAGCGCTAGAAATGGTAGAAACTCAGTTTATACTTTGATTGGTCACCTGATTAAGGATAATAATATGTTGTTCATGGCGTTACCAAGTTATACTAATTTTTATGGTGTAAGTGAACCTTCACCAGGTGCTACACCAAGAGAGGGTATCGAAGATTCTGCATCGAGTGTGTTTGGGACATTTGCTGAAGTCGACTATTTGGATAATAGACCGAAGTTTGTGTGTCTATATACTGATAGGGTTTCTGAACACTTAAATATGGAGAGTAATATAGACTACCGTTATGGTAATGACGGAGTAGACTTCTTCAAAGACCCTGCACTAAAGGAAGAACAAACGGACAAAGATGATTATGCTTTTTCGAATAAGGTTGTGGCATTTAATGTGGACTTTGGTGTGAGAAACCAAGGTATATTCCAATCAGTTAGTTTGGACCAATCACAATTCAAAGATACATCAGAATCTTTCTTGATTACAACAGATATGGCTAATCAGGCCAAAGGTTCAAAAACTTTCCAACAATCTACTTCATTATATAATATTTACAAAAACAGAAGTTATAACTGCCAAGTATTATCGATGGGTAATGTGATGATACAACCAACGATGTATTTTAATTTGAGATATGTCCCAATGTTTAGTGGTCCATATTGGATTTTAGATGTTAACCATTCAATCACACCAGGTAATTTCACAACAACCTTTAGTGGTGTAAGAATGTCAAAATATTCATTTCCTGATGTTAAAGATTTGGTAATGAGTGTGAATTTAGATATTCTAAAACAATTAAATGACACATATAGAAGGGAACAACAAGCGACTGAAAGTAGTCAAAATGAAAGTGAAGTTAATACTAATACGGGTCAAACAAGTAATGGTATTAGTGGTCAACAAACGGAAGTTAGTCAAACATTCTGCACACCGTTACAACAATATGAAAACTTACCTTATGTTTCTCTAAGGACAGAAACACTGGCGTATTCAGAAATTAAGTCATATGCGGATGCCCTGTCACTATCAAATCTTAATGTACGAAGGTTAATAGGTTTAATTCCGTGGGTTGAAAATACAATTAACAATGGACAGATAACCTTTAATAATGGTAATCTTGGTAATTTAATAACTGAAAAAATATTAAGAGGAATTACTAATAACGATATTGAAGGTCAAGTTTGTGTTAATGTAGATAATCAAAATAAACCTTTGGCATCTTTTGCAGATTGGAAAACTAGTATGGAAGTAATTAAAACAATATTGACAACATCATCAGTTTATAATGATATGACTCAGATAGGTAGTTCTGAGTATGAAAATGAATCAGAGAAACTGTACGCTAAAATTTATATCAAGTATTATTACTCACAAATTGGTAGTGATGCTGATTTTAACCGTATAATAACTAATCCATCAAACGATGATGAGAGACAAATACAATCAAGATATAATCAAGTTGTACCTTTATTTAAGAAAGGTATTAATTGGTATATAGGGTCAATATAAGAAAATTAACTATTTTGATATATTTATATAGAAAAGTAATATTATGAACGTAAAATCATTATTAGACCAGTATTTGTCGAAAGACACTAGAATTACTGAAAGAGATGCCGGAAATGGTTACAAAGAGGTTTGTGACTTAGACACAGGAGACTGTTATACCGTTAGTATGAGAGACGGACTTATTGAGCGAGTTGACAATACAAGACAAGTAAACAGAACCCTTAAAGTTGAAACACCTCACGGTGTGAAGACACTATTGAATGGTTAAAAGTAATACTATGGCAATCGATAATAAAATATTAGAAGAATTAAAAAGACACAACTCTATTAATTCTTATTTGGTAGAACAAGAAGAACCTGTAGACTTAGGTGATGAAACACCTGATGCGGGTGACGAATTAGATTTAGAGGTGGGTGCTGAAGAAATTCCTGAACCTGTTGATATTGAAACTGACCCTGATGTTGAGAAATTAGACGACGAGGGTAATGTTGAAGGTGAAGATATGAGTGGTGACACTGAAGAGTTAGAGATTACAGATTTAGTAAACAAGCAAAACGAAATCTCAGATAAACAAGACGAGTATATGGACTCAATGTTTGATAAGTTGAACGACTTAGAAAGCAAGTTGTCACAGATGGACCAAATCTTAACAAAGATTAATGACATCGAAGCTAAGGTTGAGAAATATCGTGAGAAGTCACCAGAGGAGAAATTACAATTGAGAAGTTTGGATAGTTATCCGTACAATCAGAAGTTGACAGACTTCTTCGCTGACAAAGAAGTTGAGATGCAACAAACAGGTAAGAACGAATACGTTTTGACCTCTGATGAAGTAGAAAACTATTCAGATGCAGATATCAAAAAGTCATTCGATACACCTATCAATGACGAAGAATAACACTTGACAATACACATAATTTTATATATTATAAGGCCACTCAAATGAGTGGTCTTTTTCTTTTTAGTCAGTTGACTTTTAAGGTTTGAAGACTATACTTATTATTGAGTTTTAAGAGAAACAATTAACAGAGTAAAAAGAAAAAATTATGGGAAATGCACTCGACGCTGTGTTAGCACAGTATGAAAAAAACACCCAACGTTCAAGTAACAGTGGGAGTAACACAATGTCTCAAGAAGACAGACTAAAAAGATACTTTACAACGTATCTTCCTAAAGGGACCAAATCTGGTCAAAAAGTAATCCGTATCCTTCCAACACCTGATGGTTCTTCACCATTTAAAGAGGTGTGGTACCACGAAGTACAGATTGATGGTAAATGGACTAAATTGTACGACCCGGGTAAGAATGACGGTGAGCGTTCACCACTTACTGAGGTATATGAAGAATTGATGTCTACAGGTAAAGAGGCTGACAAAGAATTGGCTCGTCAGTACCGTCCACGTAAATTCTACATCGTTAAGGTAATTGACCGTGAGAATGAAGACCACGGACCTAAGTTTTGGAGATTTAAGGATAACTACAAACAAGAAGGTATCTTGGATAAAATCATTCCAATTTGGAAACAAAAAGGTGACGTGACTGATGCTAACGAAGGTCGTGACTTGATTGTTGATTTATCTAAATCAAAGACACCTTCAGGTATTGAATACACAGTAGTGAAAACTATTATGTATGACGACCCAGCATCAATTCATGCAAACAAAGATTTGATGAAGGAATGGGTTGAAGACGAGTTGACTTGGAAGGATGTTTATTCACAAAAACCTGTTGAGTATTTGGAAGCTATCGCAAGAGGTGAGACACCTGTTTGGGATACAGAATTGAAAAAATACGTTTATGGTGACGACACAGAAGTGACTTTGGGAGGTTCAGTAGCCTCTGACTCAAACACTACAGTGAAAGACCCACAAGCGGGAATGCAAGTTGATACGGACTTACCGTTCTAAAAAACACTAATATGATGGTAGGGGCTTCTGTCCTTACCATCTTTATTTACTAAAAAAATATGGCAATAAAGAAAAAAGATTTCAAATCGTTGAAGCAGAAATATTCTACTTCGGCAAAGTATAAACCTCAAAGGTTTTTAGATTTGGGTGAAGCATTTTTGGATGCGGTAGGCTTACCTGGTCCTGCAATTGGTCACCTAAATATGTTCTTGGGTCATAGTGATACTGGTAAAACAACTGCATTGGTTAAAACTGCGGTAGACGCACAAAAGAAGGGTATCCTTCCTGTCTTTATCATCACTGAACAGAAATGGTCTTTTGACCACGCATTAACAATGGGTTTCGAATGTGAAGAAGTTGTTGATGAGGAAACAGGTGAGTTGGATTGGGACGGATTTTTCTTATTTAACAACAACTTTGATTATATTGAACAAATCACAGACTACATCAACGAATTGTTGGATGCGCAAGAGAAAGGTGAGTTGGAATACGACTTACTATTCTTATGGGATTCTGTTGGTTCTGTTCCTTGTAAAATGACCTTTGACGGTAAGGGTGGTAAACAACACAATGCCGCAACGTTAGCCGACAAAATCGGTATGGGTATTAACCAAAGAATTGCTGGTTCAAGAAAGGCAACATCAAACTATGAAAATACATTGGTGATTGTTAACCAACCATGGGTAGAATTACCCGACAATCCTTTTGGTCAACCTAAGATTAAAGCTAAAGGTGGTGAGGCTATTTGGTTGAACTCATCATTGGTATTCTTATTTGGTAATCAGAAAAATGCTGGTACCAATAAGATTGCTGCGGTCAAAGACAAAAGAAAAGTTAAGTTTGCGGTTAGAACAAAGGTATCGGTTATGAAGAACCACATCAATGGATTAGGATATGAGGACGGTAAGATTATCGTAACACCTCATGGTTTCTTGGCAGGAAAAGAATCTACCGAAGAAAAGAAATCTATTGAACAGTATAAGTCTGAACAATCAGAATATTGGAAAAGAGTAATCGGAACAGATGGTGATTACAAATTGGAAGAAGTAAAAGAAGTCTAACCTTTAATTAAGGGTATTTTGACAAAGACACTATTAGTTGACGGAAATAATTTATTTAAAATAGGATTTCACGGAGTGAGAGATTTGTACCATGAGGGTAACCACATTGGTGCAATCTTCCATTTCGTTAATACCCTCAAAAAGTTCTTGGTGGAACACAATTACGATAAGGTAATCGTATTTTGGGATGTTGAGGATAATTCACAGTCGAGAAGAGACTTACTCGAACAATACAAAAGAAATAGAAAGAGAACTCTTAACGAGGCGCAACAGATGTCATTTGAATGGCAGTTGTCACGAACTAAGAAGTACCTTGAAGAAATGTTTATCCGTCAGGTATGTATTGATGGTTGCGAATCGGACGACGCGATTGCGCACTATTGTAACATATCTGAGGATGAATACAAAACTATATTTTCATCAGATAAGGACCTTACACAACTTATCTCAGATAAAGTAGAGGTCTACTCACCTAACCACCGAAAAGTCTATAAGAACGGAGATATAATACCTCTGAAAGACATTTCAATACCACACTACAATGTAACGACATTTAAGATATTATCGGGGGATAAATCTGATAACATTGATGGTATTCACTTATTAGGTGAGAAAACTTTTGCTAAGTTATTTCCTGAGATATTGGACAAAGCAGTTTCTGTTGACGATATTATACAACATGCCGAAGAATTACAATCTGAAGGTGACAAACGCAAGATTTTAACGAGTATCATTGAAGGGAATACTAAAAGGGGGGTTTTAGGAAAAGAATTCTTTGATATTAACAAAAAGGTTGTAGATTTGTCAGACCCAATGATAAGTGATGAAGGTAAGGAGGAAGTTGAACTCTACTATACAGAAGAGTTGGACCCTGAAGGAAGAGGATATCAGAATCTCATGAGAATGATGATGAAGGATGGAATCTTCAAATACTTACCCAAACAAGATGATGGTTGGGTGGATTTTTTAACACCGTTTATGAAACTTACACGTAAAGAAAAAAAACGTTACAAAAACAAAAATTAAGTTATGAAAGAAAAAAATGACGTAACAAAAATGGAATTCCTTTTGATGTTGAACGACAACATCGTAGTACAGCGTTACTTCAACGTTAGAGGGTATAATCCGAAAGCAAGAAGGAGTATTGATGTCATTGAATTTATTAATGATTTCACTAACACATTAATGAGAGATTTGAAAGCGAGAACTAACATGTATATGTTGGACCACTACAATCAAATTGAATTGGACCCAAGTATTTTGGATACATCAAATACTGATGGTCCTGAGATTTTTAACATCAAAATTCGTATTGGTGATGAGACAATTTGTCATAAAATTATCGATGCAAAATTGTATCCACCAAAAATAAGATATACCGTAGACATACGCCCGCAGTTAAAAAGTTTACTTCGAGGTCTGACAGAGATTTTCTCGAGTGAAGATTTATCGTATGAATACATGGAATATCAGTTAGGTTAACCATATTTATTATTTACCCGAAAGAAAAAAACATTGATATGTCAAAAGATAAAAACTTCGGTTACCTCGGTAACTCATTCCAAATACAACTTCTAAACAACATCGTAATTGACAAAGACTTTGCCAATTCAATTGTTGATGTGTTGGACCCGAAGTATTTTGATAATCAATATTTCAAAATCATTATGCAGATGATTAAGGAGTACTACGTTAAGTACGAACATACTCCAACATTTGCAACATTGGAACAACTAACGAAGAGTGAAATTTCCTCTCCTATGGCTCAGAAAATGGTTTTTGACATGTTAAAAGATGTCAAAGAAGCACCAATTGAAGGGTCAGACTTTGTTCAAGAGAAGTCACTTAAGTTCTGTAAACAACAAGAATTACAGAAGGTGATGAGTAAAGCTCAGAAAATCATTGATAAAGGTGATTTTGAGTCTTACGACCACTTGGAGGAGATGGTAAGAGAAGCTTTACAAGTTGGTGAAGTGGACACAGGTACCTCAGATGTATTCTCTAATTTGGATGTGGTATTGGACGACGACTACCGTCATCCAATTCCGATGGGGATACCAGGTATTGATAACCTTATGAAGGGTGGATTGGCTAAAGGTGAGATTGGAGTTATTTTGGCACCGACAGGTGTTGGTAAGACGACCCTCTTAACTAAGATTTCAAACCACGCATTCAATTTGGGTTATAATGTACTGCAGATTTTCTTTGAGGACAACCCAAAGATTATCCAACGTAAACACTTCACACTTTGGACAGGTATTTCTCCTGACAATTTATCTAATTACAGAGATGATGTGATGGCTAAGGTTAGAGAAATCAAAGAGAACACAACGAACTCTTTGACACTTAAAAAACTTCCATCAGATACTCTGACTATGAATCAAATTAAGAATCAGGTTAGAAAGATGATTGCAGAAGGAAACAAAATTGATATGATTGTTGTTGATTACATTGATTGTATCACACCTGACAAAAACTTGGGTGATGAATGGAAGAGTGAAGGTTCTGTGATGAGAGCGTTCGAGGCGATGTGTCATGAGTTGGACATCGTTGGATGGACTGCAACACAGGGTAACCGTTCTTCAATTTCATCGGAAGTTGTGACAACAGACCAAATGGGTGGTTCTATTAAGAAGGCTCAGGTTGGTCACGTGATTATCTCTGTTGCTAAATCTCTACAACAAAAGGAGATGAACTTGGCGACCATTGCAATCACAAAGTCACGTATCGGAAAGGACGGGATTGTGTTTGAGAATTGTAAATATGACAATGAGATGTTGGTTATTGATACTGAACAGAGTATGACTTTCTTAGGTTTGGAAGAACAAAAGGAAGAGAAACAGAGGGATAGAATTAAGGAACTCATGGAGAAGCGTAAGCAACGTGAGGGACAACAAAACTAAACAATAATAAATTATGGTAAATTTTAATACTATGAACAGTAAAGAAACTAGTTATGTAATTAAGAGAAGTGGTGAACAAGTAATGTTCGAGGCTGAGAAAATCAAGTATGCGGTCATGAAAGCTATGCAGGCGGTCGGTGATGTTGATGATGAAATGGCTGAGAAAATTGCTAGAATCACTCGTAAAGGAATTTTCAGAGATGAAAAGGATAAAGTTCCTCATGTTGACGAAATTCATGAGATGGTTGAAAACAAATTGATGGATAACGGTTTAAATGACGTTGCAAGAGAATACATCGTATATCGTGCGAAAAATAGACCAGACATCTTCACGAAGAGAACTAATCTTAAACCTTACGAATACCCAAATCTAAATGAGTATGTAGATGCTATCAGACATTCATACTGGGTACATACTGAGTTTAACTTTACATCAGACATCCAAGATTTTAAAGTTCACTTGGATAAAAAAGAAAAAACTGCAGTAAAAAGAGCGATGTTGGCAATCTCACAGATTGAAGTTGCGGTTAAATCATTCTGGGGAGACATCTACAAAAGGATGCCTAAACCAGAAATTGGTAATGTAGGTGCAACATTCGCAGAATCAGAAGTAAGACATGCAGATGCATATTCTCATTTGGTTCAGTTGTTAGGTCTTAACGCTGAGTTTGAAAACTTAATGGATGTACCAGCGATTAGAAGAAGAATCAAATACTTAGAGAAATCTATTTCAAACTCAAAGTCAGTGGAAAACAAAGACTACTTTGAGTCTGTAGTATTATTCTCTATGTTCGTAGAAAACGTATCGTTGTTCTCACAATTCTTAGTTATGTTATCATTCAACAAACACAAAAACATGTTGAAAGGTATTAGCAACGCGGTTGAAGCAACATCAAAAGAGGAAAATATCCACGCTGAGTTCGGTTTTGATTTGGTAAACCTTATTAAAAAAGAAAACCCATCGTGGTGGACGGAAAGTTTAAAAGAAGACCTTATTAATGCTACTATGGAGGCATTCGAGGCGGAAACAGAAATTATAGATTGGATTTTTGAAGAAGGTGACTTAGATTTCTTAACTAAAAGTCAAACAATGGAATTTATTAAACACAGATTTAACATATCTTTGAACTCTATTGGTATTGATAGTATTTTTGAAATTAACGAACCACTATTAGAAACAACAGAATGGTTTGATGATGAAATTTTAACAACCAAACACACGGATTTTTTTAACAAAAGAAGTATTAACTACAGTAAGAAATCTAAATCAATCACGTCAAACGATTTATTTTAATTAAAAACAAAAGAAAAAAAATGAGCGATAGAAAACCATTTGAATGGATTAATGAAGAATCAATCACCTTCTTACAAAGAGGATATCTTAGTGAGGGTGAAGAACCGTTACAGAGAATCAGAACAATTGCAGATTATGCTGAGAATCTGTTAGGTATTGAAGGGTTTGCAGATAAATTTTATGACTATATGGGTAAAGGGTGGTATTCACTATCTTCACCTGTATGGGCTAACTTTGGTAAGAAGAGAGGTCTACCGGTAAGTTGTTTCGGTTCTAATATTGGTGACAATATTGAGTCGATTCTTTACACACAAGCTGAAGTTGGTGAGATGAGTAAGATGGGTGGAGGTACCTCTGGTTACTTTGGTAACATTAGAGAAAGAGGTGCTGAGATTACTGACAATGGTCTCGCACCTGGTTCGGTTCACTTTATGAACTTATTCGAGAGTGTTGTAGATAACATATCTCAAGGGTCAACACGTCGTGGTCGTTTCTCACCATATTTACCAGTGGAGCACCCTGATATCATGGAGTTCTTAGAAATTGGTACGGAAGGTTTTCCAATTCAAGATTTAACTCACGCGGTTACTGTAACTGATGAGTTTATGAACGAGATGATTGCTGGTGATGAAAAAAAGAGAGCAATTTGGGCTAAAGTAATCCAAAGAAGAGGTGAAATTGGTTACCCATACATCATGTTCCACGACACGATGAATAACAAGACAGTTGACGTATACAAAGATAAAGGTGCGAAGATTTACAACTCTAACCTTTGTTCAGAGATTGCACTTCACAACTCTGAAGAAGAGTCATTCGTTTGTGTATTGTCATCAATGAATGTTCTGCACTACGATGAGTGGAAAGACACTGACGCAGTTGAAACGATGACTATGTTCTTAGACGCGGTTGTTACTGAATTCTTAACTAAGATTGAGGATATTAGAGATAACGGAACTATCGAAGGTAGGAGAGGTTTCTTCTATTTGGAGAAAGCTTATAACTTCGCTAAGAGACAAAGAGCGTTAGGTTTAGGTGTATTGGGATGGCACTCACTATTACAGTCAAAGGGTCTACCATTTGATACTAGAGAAACTGCGAGATTGAATGTTGAGGTATTCAAACTTATCAAAGATAAGTCATATGCCGCTTCAGAGAAGTTGGCTGAAATGTTTGGAGAACCAGAATACTTAAAAGGTTATGGTAGAAGAAATGTTACGTTGAATGCAATTGCACCTACAACATCTTCAGCATTTATCTTAGGGCAGGTATCACAATCAATTGAACCGATTTGGTCTAACTGTTATGTGAAGGATGTTGCTAAGATGAAAGTAACCATTAAAAATCCGGTATTGAAAAAAGTATTGGTTGAGTTAGGTAAGGATACTAAAGAGGTGTGGAACAGTATCAAACAAAATGATGGTTCAGTTCAACACTTAGACTTCTTAAGTGACGAACAAAAGGATATCTTCAGAACATTTGCTGAGATTAATCAATCATCAATTATTAATCAAGCTGCGGTTCGTCAAGACTATATTGACCAATCACAATCACTAAACCTAATGATTTCACCTGACATGCCGACAAGGGATGTTAACAAACTTCTTATTGAAGCTTGGCAGTTGGGTGTGAAGACATTATATTACCAACACTCAATGAATTCGGCTCAAGCTTTCGCAAGAAAGAAATTGAATTTGAATGACTTACAGTGTGTTGCTTGTGAAGGTTAATTGTTATTTTTAACAAACAACAAATATAAAAGAGGACTTCGGTCCTCTTTTTTTTATAATTTATATTGTTAAAGTATTTATAGGTAATGGCTAACGGTAAAACATACGGTATTAATTTTCCTTTTCAGGATAGTAAAGAAGGTAAGTATCTTTCTCTTTCACAAACAACGGATGAAGAGATTAGAACTGACTTACTTCATTTAATTCTAACTCGAAAGGGTAGTAGGTATTATTTACCTGACTTTGGAACAAGAATTTATGAGTTTATTTTTGAACCGATGGATGGTACAAGTTTCGAAGCAATTAAAGAAGATGTAAAAAATTCAATAGAAAAGTATATTCCTAACCTAACTGTTAATAATATTACATTGACACCATACCTTGAAGATTTAGAGGCCGAGGGAGAATTAAATCAGGAGAAATTAGGTATCGGTGGAATATATAGAATACCTGGTAGAGGTACTGAAGAGTATACTGCAAAACTAAGAATAGATTATTCAATAAATGACGGAACTTTTGATTCCAAAGATTTCGTAATCATAAATATTTAATAGTATATGGCGAATAGAAAAATATCATATACCGAAAGAGATTTCGAAGGGTTAAGACAGGACCTCGTAAATTATACAAGACAGTATTATCCTGAACTTATTGACAACTTCAACGATGCCGCAGTTTATTCGGTATTGATGGATTTGAACGCAGCCATTGGTGATAACTTAAATTACCATATCGATAGAAGTATTCAAGAAACAGTATTACAGTATGCACAACAACGTTCATCTATCTTTAATATTGCCAGAACTTATGGTTTAAAGATTCCAGGTAACAGACCTTCTGTTGCTTTGGTTGATTTTTCAATAACTGTTCCACCCGCTGGTGACCAAGAAGATACAAGATACTTAGGTATCCTAAGAGCGGGGTCTCAAGTTATCGGTGCGGGTCAAGTATTTGAGAATGTTTACGACATTGATTTTGCTTCTCAATACAATAACGAAGGATACCCTAACAGAACTAAAATTCCTAACTTCGATTCTAATAATACACTTATTAATTACACTATTACTAAGAGAGAGGTTGTCGTTAATGGTATTACTAAAGTTTATAAGAAAACAATAAACAACAATGATGTAAGACCTTTCTTTGAATTCTTCTTACCTGAGAAAAATGTTTTAAATGTTGTTGATATCATTCAAAAAGATGGGACATCATTCCAATCTACACCATCATATACAGAGTTTGTAAATGCACAGGTCAGATGGTATGAGATGGATGCGTTAGCGGAAAGTACGGTTTTTGTTGAGGACTCAACAAAAGTATCCGATAATCCAGGTCTCAAGGTGGGTAAGTATATTGATACGGATTTTAGGTTTATTACGGAATATACGCCTAATGGTTTCATGAAAGTTCAGTTTGGTGGAGGAACAACAACACCTGACGACCAGTTAGCCGAATTCGCAAGAAATGGGGTTTCATTGAGAATACAAGACTATCAAAACAATATTGGTTTAGGTAGGACAGTATCACCAAACACCACATTATTTGTAAAATATAGAATTGGTGGTGGAGATGCATCAAATGTAGGTGTAAATGTAATCAATCAATTGGGGACTATTAACTTTGCGGTTACGGGACCAAGTAACTCTATTAACCAACAAGTTGTTAATTCTTTATTTGTAAACAATGTTACTGCTGCTATCGGAGGTGCTAATCAGCCGTCTATTGAAGAGATGAGGAATATGGTGACCTTTAACTTTGCATCACAGAACAGGGCTGTTACAGTAAACGACTATAATGCGTTGATTAAGAAAATGCCAGGAAAATACGGTGCACCTGCTAAAACCGCGATTACGGAAAAGGACAATAAGATTAATATTGAAGTTCTTTCATTTGATGCTAATGGTAGTTTAACTCAGACTGTTTCGAACACCTTGAAACAAAACATAGCCAACTATCTATCTAAGTATAGGATGATAAATGATTATATATCTGTAAATGTGGCTCAAGTAATTGATTTAGAATTTGATATTTCAGTAGCTATTGATTCGGCACAAAATCAGGGTCAGGTGATTACAAAAATTATTGATGAGGTAAATCAGGTCATGGCTCCGATGGATAGAGACTTAGGTCAAAATGTATTCTTGTCCGATATTAGAAGAAGAATCCAAGATGTTGCGGGCGTTATTTCCGTTTCTGACTTATCAGTCTTCAATAAGACAGGTGGTCAATATTCATCATCTGAGACATCTCAAAGATATTCAGATGCGGAGACTAAAAAGATATTACCAGTTGATGATACAATCTTTGCTGAACCAACTCAAATCTATCAAGTAAGGTTTCCCGAAAAAGATATTAAGGTGAGAGTTAAGAACTTAAAGACGGTCGACTTTAAGTAATAATAATTTACAAGAAAGACTTATGGGTTTATTATTGTAAAATGGATAAATAAGTATTTATCTAAAAACTACAATATGGCTAAGTCTTATAGGATTAGAACAAAATTAGGGACCGACCAAAACATCCGTGTTAATATTGAACAAGATTTTGATTTTCTCGAAATTTTATCTCTCAAATTAAGACAAGAGGATGTTTACTCACAATTCTGTGCCGATTATGGTGTGGTTGTGGGTCGTGTTGTTGGTAATAGTGGTTTCGGTATTGCTAATGCGAAGATATCTATATTCGTTCCTGTTGAGGAGATGGACTTAGAAGACCCTGTAATATCAGCCTTATACCCATACACGTCACCTGTCGATAAAAATGAAGATGGGTATCGTTACAATCTTTTACCTTATGAGAAACAGTATGGTGGACACACACCGACAGGAACATTCCCATCGAGAGGTGATGTTTTAACAAGGAATGAGGTATTAGAAATCTATGAAAAATACTACAAGTATGTTGTAAAGACCAATGACAGTGGTGACTTTATGATTACTGGTGTTCCATTAGGTAGTCAAAAGATTATGATGGATTTAGACTTATCAGATATGGGTTGTTTCTCTTTGAGACCTCAGGATTTGATAAGAATGAATATGGGTGTTGCCGAGCAGTTTGACGGAACCAACTTCAAAGCTTCTGAAAATCTTAATGCTTTACCTCAGATTATTAATAGTGTTAAAGATATTGATGTAACACCATTTTGGGGTCAAGAAGACCTATGTAATATTGGTATCACAAGAACGGACTTTGATTTAAGGGACTTGGGTATTGAAATACAACCAACGTCGGTCTTTATGGGTTCAATTTTTTCTGATAATGACAACAGACCAATCAAGAAAAATTGTAAACCGAGAACAGAACAAGGTGACTTATGTAATTTATCTACTGGTCCTGGTGAAATTTTAGCCGTTAGACAGACCATTGATATCGATGAAAATGGTGACCCAATATTGGAACAATACCAACTGTTAAATGGTGGTAAAGTAATTGATGGAGACGGGACCTTTGTTGTGGATGTTCCGATGAACTTAGATTACGTTGTTACCAATGAGTATGGTGAGACAGTAATCTCTAATGACCCATCTATAGGTGTTCCGACTAAGGGTAAATACAGGTTTAAGGTAAAATATCAATCAGAGGAGAATGGTCCTGCAATCAATGGGGATGCGTTATTCCCAATTAGAGGGGAGATTCAAAGAGCCAATTTTATTGTTCCACAAATCAGGGAACATGGATGGACAGGGACTACTGCAAATTCAGGAGTAGACCCTTCAACTAAGAGTTCATCAATTATTACTAACGTTGATTTCTTTGATACTACTCAGGTTGTTGAGTCTAAGACTATTACGATTGGAGCTAATCAATCTATATATGTTAAACCAAACGGTGATACGGAAAAGATTGAAGTGTATGTTAATAATATTTTACAAACACAAAAATGGATTGATTTCCCATCGGGTGGTAATGTAACGATAACTGTTACCAAAAAGACAACTACAAATGGTAATGTGGTCGTTGGTAATAATGCAACTATTGAAGTTGAGAAGTTTGACTATGACTACATCCAATTTCAAAAGTCATATGCGTTTTCTTTAGATTGGAATGACTATGCTGATAAGAACGCGGCAATAGCATGTGAGGATTCATTCTATATGATGAATTACAATAAGGTATATACTACATCACAATTGATTGATGAGTATAGAAAAGGTTATGGTCGTGCGAGGTTCTTAGGTATTAAAGAGGTGTTAGATAGAGGGTGTGAGGGTGATACTAATAAATTCCCTGTTAATGATGGTGTTAGGAACTTCAACTTGTTGTTCTTAATTATCAATTTATTACTGACAATTTTCACACCAGTACTTTTATCGTTGACGGTTATCGGTCACGTCATCTGTTTTTTATGGCCAATATTGAGATTATTGTTAGGTGTTATACTGTCCGTATTATTTGGGGTTATTATTATCATATGTAATATTTTTAAAGGGTTGGCGTGGTTAATAGGTCAGGGTAGTAAAATAAATTGTCCAACATATACGCCAATTACGTTACAAAAGAAATGTCCGTTATCCGCTATTCCTTTACCAAACTTATCATATCCTGAGTGTCAGGCTTGTGCATGTGAAGGACGTGACGCAGGTGAAAATGATTCAATAAATGAAGATGAAATTATAAATTCTAACATATCAAGTTTGGTGGACGTAAACTCTACTACATTCTTTAATAGAATAAATGCGGTAGATAGAAATGATGAGGTTAGAGAAGGTTGGAGTAGTAAATATACAAGTGGGTTTCAATCTGTCATGGCTGGATTAGAAACTGATGAAGAAGAGGAATTTTCAAGAGCACCGTTTACTGATAAAGATTATAACGCATCAACCAGTAAAAAGTTTAGGTCGAGAGACTTACCATTGGCTGAAAAATTTAACTTATTTAATGCTAAAGCGAAATATCATGACCACGGTGGGTGGAACTCTATAAAGGTTAAAGTTAATAAGAATTTACCGATTAACTCATCAAAATCACACACAGATAATGTTTTGATGATGATGGTAGACCCTAGTGAAATAGGTAATTATCCTGCGGGGCAGTTAATATCGTTTCAGAATCCTGATAACTCTACTGACCCTAACGTAAATACTAATATAACAGGTAACACTACATTTAATTCAAATGGTATTGCGAATATTACGGTTCCATACATGTCGACAAATCAAGCGTCGACTTCCACTAATTATGAAATTACTGGTGGTTCTCAGAATATTACATATAAATTTGTATCTGATGTTGAATACTTCCAAGTAGTTACGGCAACCACTGTAGGGGATTATCATAATATTTCTCAGAATTTACCTAATGGTGATATGGTTTCGGGGTATGGTTCGTCCTACAGTAATAGTTTTGCACAAAGATATTTGTTTGGTTGGCAGAAAGTCGAAAAAACAGGTGGAGATAACCCTGATGAATATCCTGATGATTCTACTGGTACTTTTGATAATGGTAAATTTGAAATAAATGCCCCTAATATCCAACTGAATAATGGTTGGAAAGATTTGGTTATTGTATTCTTAGTAAGGGGTGTGGATGTTAATACCCCAAAACAAGATATTGAATATGAGTTAACTAAACTATATGGTGGGACATCATTCAACGGTTCGGTTAAGGTTAGAGGTAGGTATTATTTGAATTTACCGATTCAACCGTATTCGTCTTCTAATAATAAAGCCGTTATTAGACATGATGAGTTAACAACAAATAACTCTACAGATAATAGTGGGTATAGAAGATTATACTTTAAGTCATTTACATATACTCCATCACAGAGTGATTACCAAAGTTATACAACTAAATTACATCGTCATTATAATGCTTACTCTGTTAAAGATAAGGAACAGATTGGTATGTATGTTGGGTCCACTAAGAGTTTAGGTAATTCAATCTCAACAACAGATAATGCAGTTAGAGTTTCTGATAGTGGTAGTTGGGACCGTATGATTAGTGGAAATAATTACGAGTGGGGTTATTATGATGAGGAAATTGTTGAAGGGGTAGGTGCAATATTCTGTAAAGATGGGACACCTAATGTGCCAACTGATTATGTATTCATGTCACCAACGTATTATAGATTATATCCTAATCATACTATTGCTATGTCTGATAATGAGTATATCTTAATGAGGTCAGATAGATTACCGACATCGGATAAACATAATTTTAGATTTGCCTTACATCAAAATTCTAAATTTATGGTTTACAAAGTATCTGAAGATGGTGAGGTTACAGGTATTAGTACTGGTGTTGAAAGTCTTGGTGGTGAAGGTGATGATTTCAATGAAGACGCAGGTGCAATTGCTACACAGATTAATCAAACCTTCTCATGTGAGGGAATGGTTCCGTTGGAGTGTTATTCGGGTTCAGGATACTCAATTGGTGTCCAACCATCCGATGATAGATGTTACTACGTTGATAATGCTAAGACCGTTAAGAAAATGTATGGTGGTTGTTATTATCTAATTACTAAGAACTTCGCTATTGGTGAAGACTTCCAATCTATTGCTGAATGGAAGGCAAGATTTAGAATGATGTTTGCTCTTTGTAATAATGTGGTTTCTTTGAGTTTTGTTAACAACTGGGTTAATGGTTCATTATATATGTTTGCATTCCAAAAAGACGACATATATAGTAATGATATTAACAGTAGTAAGTTCTTAACGAACCCTGAGTATCAATACTGTGAAGATACGATTGTGTATCAGACTCAAAACAATTCATTCTTCTACAGAGCGACACCATATAATAATGGGTTTATTGGTAGAGATAACGAACCTCAGGATAATATTTTAGGACAAAGTAACGCTGCGAATAAAAAGTTCTTAGGTAATCCTACTACTATTATGGATTTAGGACCAAGAGATGAGTTTATCAAAGAGTTGTGTTATAACCCTGAATTCCAAGGATATATTGTGGATACGGTTAAAACTTCATCATACAACGACACGTCCGATATTATGCAATTATTTGCGATATCAAGATTGACGAGTTCAGGTTTTTGGAATCAAATATTCGGATTAGGTGACGCATCAATTGCTCGTTTATTCTCAAGAGATAATAGTAGATTAGATGGTGATATAGCACAACTTATTAGTATTAATTCTGAGTATGGTGTTATTCCGTATTTAGGTTCTAACTATACTGATGATGATGTATTATATTATGAGGTAAACGGAGACCCGACATTGGGTGTATTCTTCCAAGCGAATACTGTTAACCGAGATATGATTACACCGGGTAGATTTACCTTCCAAGATATTAATGGTAGTTTCCTATACGATTATTATGGACACAATGACCAAGAGGTTCCGTTCTATAAATGGGAACTTTATGGTGGTCCAACAACTATTTTTGGAACTGATGTTAATGATTGGGTGACTAAGAGAAGTGCTGGTGGGGATGGTATTGGTTCTATTAATTACCAATCTATAGATAGGATGTTACCTGGTCCTGAATTTAATTCAGATGGGTCTTCACCGTCAACAAGAAGACCTGGTTTCATTTATAACTCTGAAATTGTGGGTAACGAGATACAACCAAAAATTAGTATGACAAGTAGACCTAATAAATTTATGTTAGGTTCACCATACTTCTTCTACTTTGGGTTAAGAAAGGGTAATAGTTCTATGAATAGGTTCATTGATAAATTTGTATTAAATCAAGATACATTGTGAGTAAGGAACCAAACAATATAAGGATAGTACCAAGTGAGGATAGATATAAAGGTGCACCTACTGAGGACATCACGTTATCTATTGGACTAAATGGTGATAGAAGAACTATGGTCGATGGTGACAGGACGGTAATTCTTAATTTGGCTGAGAGGTTTGACCAAGAGAGACAACAGAGTTCGACATTTAGGATTACGGGAAAGATTACAAATATATTTAATAATGTTATTTCAGGTTCTACAAATTACACACCTTTTAAGAACGATTTATATTATTTAGACCCCGTCACGTCTGTTCAGACTGGTGTGTGGAGAGGGTACCCTCAGTTTGATGAGTTTAACTTCTTTAGAACGTCTGCTGTTGAGGGTCATGTTCCTTTTGTTAGTAAGAGTGCATTCACATATAATTGGACTGCCTATTTGAGTTACGCTTCGAGTAATGTTACAGGTCAGACCATGTCGTATTACAATGAAGAGTTTAGTGCTACTACATTATTTCAAGCCGGTGATGGTGTCCCATTTGTAATTAGAAATACGAGATACAATGGTAAACAATTAATCACCTTTTATTGTGGGACAAAAC